>Ga0180432_10000036_pt1 | contig 185577 bp, 134 predicted proteins | sample SS_ome_10_FD_132414 | JGI IMG/M metagenome (GOLD analysis project Ga0180432, IMG submission 132414) | Hypersaline lake sediment archaeal communities from the Salton Sea, California, USA - SS_1_MS_2 metaG | ecosystem: Environmental > Aquatic > Non-marine Saline and Alkaline > Hypersaline >... | reverse complement strand
GTCCCTTGAGGGCTGGCTCTTCAGACACGTCCCCGAAGAGCAGGCTCGCGTGAAGGTGCCGTCCTGAGGAACCGGAAGGCGACGAATCCTGATCTCGAAGCCGCCGGACCGGCTCGTTCTTGCCCATGTTCTGTTGTGCCCTGAGCTAACGCTCGAGTTGATCCCGTTGCGCGATGGAGACACCCCATGCGAAACTGGCTCAGACAGCTGGACGACCTGTTGCGAGGGCGGAAGACCACGCCCGAGCTCCTTGCCAAGGGCCAGATGGAGCTGCCGCTACGCACCTTCGTCTCATTGGCGGTCGTGCTCGGGCTGGTCTACGGCTTCTTCATGGGTTGGTACGCGGTCTTCAGTCGTGATCCCGCCTGCTACGTGCAAGTCCTTGCGTCGATGATCAAGCTGCCGGCGTTGTTCCTGCTAACGCTGGTGGTGACGTTCCCATCGCTGTACGTCTTCAATGCGCTGGTCGGCTGTCGTCTCAGTTTTGCTGAGACGCTGCGCTTGCTGGTCGGTGCGGTGGTGGTCAACGTGGCGGTTGCCGCATCGCTGGCAACCATCCTGGGGTTCTTCACGCTCAGCACCACGAGCTACGCGTTCATGATCCTTCTCAACGTGGTGCTGTTGGGCGTCTCGGGGATCGTGGCCTTGGGCTTCTTGTTGCACACGCTTCGCCGTCTGGCCGCGCCTCCGCCCGTGATCCCACCGACCGTGACCTCCGTAAAGGCCGGTGATGAGGGCGAACCCCAAGAAACAAATCCTGCGCAACGCGAGCCGGGACCGATGGATCAGATCCCCTGGGACGTCCCCGATCAAGCCCTCGGGCAGGCGAGGTCGATCTTCAGAATCTGGGTGGTGATCTACGCGCTGGTGGGGGCGCAGATGGGTTGGCTGCTGCGACCGTTCATCGGTTGCCCCAATCTGCCCTTCACGTGGTTCCGCCAGCGGGAAGGCAACTTCTTCCAGGCCGTTGTCCACCAGATACAGCAACTCCTGGGCGCGGGCTAGACCACGGAGACCCAGGGAATGCGCGCGGTTCTCGGGCACACCGACGAATTCCTCCGGGCATCAGGTCCGTTTGCGCCGACGCCTTCGGTCAGGCGTCCGACGTGGTGGCTGCCGGTGATGATTCTGGGCTTCGCGCCCATCTACGGCGGGATGATGGGCAGCTATCAGCTCGATTCGCCGGAACGAATCCTCCAAGTCATCTACGCCGCGGTGAAGATGCCGTTGCTCTTGTTGGTAACCAGTCTGCTCTGCCTGCCGGGCTTCTTCGTGCTCAACACCGTTCTGGGGTTGCGAGACGACTTCCGAGACGCCCTCCAGGCCATCCTGGCCGGGCAAGCGGGACTCAGCGTGGCCCTCGCGTCGCTCGCGCCTCTGACACGGTTCTGGTACTGCTCGACGTTGGACTATCGAGCTGCCCTCCTGTTCAACGCGGGGATGCTCACGCTTGCGGCGATCGCGGGTCAGGTCGTCATGTTTCGGTCCTATCGCGTCCTCATTCGTCGGCATCACTATCACAGAGTGATGCTCTACGCCTGGTTGGCGCTGTATGCATTCGTTGGAATGCAGATGGGGTGGGTGCTACGTCCGTTCGTGGGTGCGCCACACATTCCGGTGACCTTCTTCCGCACCGAGCCGTTCAGCAACGCCTATGTCGTTATCGCCCAGCTGATCGTCGGCTGGTCCTAGTACTGCAGCGCTAGGACTTGCGAGGTGCGACACACACACCATCGTGCCGCATCACACTGGCTGACCATTGGCGTAGGGTTGGACTGATTGGGGCGTGGGCCTCGGGGGTGGTATACTCTCGACCGCCCTGGCAGTGCCTTGCGGGCCAGATCTTTGCCGATGAGTCGAAGGTGTAGCGCAGGGCGCCTCTGAAGTATGGGCCACGGGTCGCTGTGCGAGATTCTCAAGGAACCGGTCATGAGCATCCGTGTGGGTTTCGCCGAGGTCGACATCACGCCACCCGTGGGCACGCACAAGATCGGATGGCTTCGCGACCTCATCACCGACACCGTGCTGGACCCACTGTACGCCCGCATCTTCGTCATGGCGTGTGGGGGCCGGACCATTGCCTTCGTCCAGCTCGACACGTTGTCGATCCGATGGACCCAGACCACGGCGATCCGGGAGCAAGTGTCCAAGCGGCATGGCGTGCCCGGCGACGGCATCATGGTGTCCGCGACGCACAACCATGCCGGACCGGCCGTCGCGAACTGCGGCGACGTCCGACGCGACGACGCCTACATCGGTCAACTTATCGAGAAGGTCGTTACAGGCTTCGGACGGGCCGTGGCGGACATGCAGGAGGCGGAGATAGGTTTCGGTAGCTGCTTCGAGTTCGGCGTCGCCCACAACCGGCGGGTGATCTTCCGCGGCGGCACGGTGCGGACGCACGGTACTTTCGACGACGCCGACGCTCTGTGTGTGGAGGGACCCATCGACCCGGAGCTGGCGGTCCTGGCGGCGCGGGCCCGGGACGGACGGTTGCTGGGCGCGGTCGTCAACTTCGCCTGCCACCCGACGCACCACGGGGCAGGCACGGCCCTGTCGGCGGGATACCCGGGGGTCCTGGCTGCAACGATGAAGGAAGGAGGCTGTCCGGTCACGTTGTTCCTGAACGGAGCGGCGGGCAACCTCCATACGTCCGACCCATGCGCAGGCGGGGCGGACCTGTCGATGGAGGAAACCGGGCGGCGGCTGGCGGCCGATGCCCAGCGTGTGATCGCCGAGATGACATTCCGCAAGACCGTCCGTCTGGGAGCGCGATCACGGACGGTGATGCTCCCGTACAGGGAACTGACGGATGCGGAGATCCACGGGACGGTCCGGGGTGCCCAGCGTTTCGTGGACCCGGCGATCTACGACCGCCACATGCCCGCGTTGGTCCAGCGAATTCGGGAGCGCGGGACACAACCGGCCGAGGTGCAGGTGCTCTTTGTGGACGAACTGGCCGTCGCGGGCATCCCGGCCGAGTACTTCGTCGAGCTCGGCCTGCGAATCAAGGAGCGGGCGCATCCGAAGCACGCGCTGGTGGTCGGGTGGGCCAACGGGATGGTCGGCTACGTGCCTCACAAAGAGGCGTTCGAGCGGGGTGGGTACGAAACGACGCTGACCGGGTCCAGTCGCATGGCGCCCCAGGCGGGCGATCTGCTTGCCGAGTGCGCGATCGAGCTCACTGGCGGCTGGGATACGGCTGGATGAAGCCCATGTTGTGGGCAAAGGGGAAGCCAAGCGATGGCCGGCGAGGTCTGCCCGTGGTGGATGGCCTACACGTTCGACAACTGGTTTCGACGCCTTCTGTTCAAGCCGGAGGCGATGTTCGGGCCCTACGTCAAGCCGGGCATGATGGTCATGGACATCGGCTGCGGGATGGGCTTCAACGCCATCGGCCTGGCGAGGATGGTGGGCGACGGGGGCCGCGTGATCGCCGTTGACCTGCAACAGAAGATGCTGGACGTGCTGCAGAAGCGCGCCAGGCGGGCTGGCGTCGCGGATCGAATCCGAACGCACAAGTGTGACGCCGATTCGATCGGGATTGACGACACCGTGGCGTTCGCCGTCGCGTTCTGGGTGGTCCACGAGGTGCCTGATGCCGCTCACTTGCTCCAGGAGGTGCATTCGTGTCTTTCACCCGGCGGGCATTTCCTGGTCACCGAGCCCCGGTTCCACGTCTCGGACGAGGCACTTCGTGAAACGATCGCCCTCGCGGAGGACGTGGGGCTGAAGGCCTGCGACGAGCCTGGGATCCGATTCAGCAAATCGGTCGTCTTCCGCAAGGCATAGCTTGCGGTGACATGTCCGGCGCAGCGAGCCTACGAGGACAGACAGCATGAAGATCTCGATGATGTCGTACACGATGGGGCGTGGAGAGTGGGGCAAGACGAAGGACGTGGTTGCGCTGTGCACCTTCACCCGAGAGCTCGGGCTGGAGGCCATCGACTGGGTAACCACGCACGACCACGATCCCCGCGAGATCCGTCGGATCACCGACGACTTCGGGCTGCCGGCCATCTGCTACACGTTTAGCGCGCGGATTCAGTCGCCCGACGCCGCAACCCGACAGGCTGCGTTGGACCAGGTCCGGAAGGGGCTCGATACGGCCGGTGTCCTCGGCGCCGACAAGATCATGATCGTGGTGTCCGGTCTGCCCGACGTCCCGCGTGAGCGGGCCCGCGGCCGTGCGCTGGAGGGCCTGGCCGGGGCGGTGGAGATGGGCAGCGCGGCCGGCATCGCCGTCACCATCGAACATTTCCCAGGCGTCAACAGCCCCTTCGCGACGTCTGCCGACATGAACGACGCGATTCAGGCCGTGCCCGGACTCAAGATCACCTACGACAACGGCAACGCGCTGACCAGCGGGGAGGACCCGGCCGACGCGTTCCGGAACTCGCGAGATCACATCGTGCACGCCCACTTCAAGGACTGGGTGCCGTCCGACGAGGGGTTGCTGGGCCTGGATGGGCGTCACTATCGCGGCGCACTCGTTGGCGAGGGGATCGTCGATCCCGTGCCATGCCTGCAGGCGATGCACGAGGCGGGCTACCAAGGCTACATCAACTTCGAGTACGAGGGCAGCGAATACGACGCCGCCGAGGCGATGCGAAAGGGCGTGCCCAGCCTCCAGGCCCTGATCGCCGAGGTCCAGACGTAGGGCTGTAGGCAGACCGCCTGCAGGCTCGTTGCCCGGAGTGCCAAGGAGAGATGCGACGGCCTCACCTGCCGTGTCTCGTCCGCATCTCCCATGGACGTCCCAGTAAGTGTTTCTCCGCAAGGCCCTTATCGACTGAGAGCCGGCGGGTTCATCCGGCGGTCCTCGCGGTTGAACCGTCGCGGGCAAGATGGGATAATACCCAGATTGCTGGCGCGGATGGTTCGGCGGAACGACCGGGTGGTGAACGATTCGATCCGATTGCTGATCCTCGACGTCGATGGCGTGCTGACGGATGGCCGTCTCGTCGTGGTCGAGTCCGGCGAACTCATCAAGAGTTTTCACGTATTGGATGGCGGTGCCATTCGATTGTGGCAGGAGACGGGCCGGCAAGTGGGGCTGTTGACGGCCAGGACGAGTCCAGCCGTTGCCCGACGCGCCGGTGAGTTGGGCATCGAGCTGATCGAGCAGGGCATCGACGAGAAGCTGATCGGCTACGAGAGGATTCTCGCCCGAGCAGGTGTGGACGACGCTGGGATCTGCTACGTTGGGGACGACTTCCTGGACCTGGCCCCGATGCGTCGATGCGGGTATCCCGTGGCGGTGGCGAACGCCGCGGCCGAGGTCAAGCGGGTGGCGAGCTACGTGACGGGCCGCCCGGGCGGGGCCGGAGCAGTCAGGGAGGTGGTCCGCCACCTGCTGACGCGTTCGGGAGAGTGGACCGGCCTGTTGGACAAGTACGCCTAGGCGAGGTCAGGTCGGCCTCGACCGGGGCCGAAAGGAAGTTCGGCGGGGGCCAAGAAGGGGTAATACCATGTTCCGGAACTTCGTGCTGATCGCCGCGACGGCGTCGATCATGCTCGTCGCCTACGGGGCATATACCTACCAGGACGGCAGGGCGAAGTACGCCAGGACCCCGTTCGCCGACGACGCGTCTGAAATACAGATGGCGGAGTTCGAGGGGGCGGAACTGAAGGTCAGAAACGCCACGATCCGCAAGGGACTGAAGCCGTTCGTGGAGGTGTGTCAGGAAAACGGTGACCCCAAGTACCAATTTCGATCGATCGCCTGGGAACCGGTCGGTGACGACGAACAGGAGTTCAAGCTGGTTGGTCCGGAGATCTGCGTCTTCATGCCGGGTGGGCAGAAGACGCGCATCCAGTCGGACCACGGGCGGATCTACGTCGAGCGACTGAAGAAGAATAACCTGGACCCGAGGCGCGGGCGCCTGTATGGCAACGTGGTCATCCTGATCGACCGGACCGACCGGGCGTGGCGGCAGGCCCATCCCGAGCTGGCCGACCCCGAGAAGCACCCGGATCGGGTCGTGAAGATCTGGCTGGACGAGGTCAGGTTCGACCTGAACCGATCCCACATCAAGAGCAACGGCAAACTTCGCGTTCAGAGCCCCGAGGTCGAGATCGAGGGGACCGGTCTGACGCTCGCCTGGAACGAACGGGACAACCGCATCGAGGAACTGATCATCGAGAAGGGCAAGCGGATGGAGCTCCGCCGCGGGGGCAGCCTGGTTTCGTTCGAGCTGCCAGGGCGGGAACGAGAACTGACCGACGCGCCGTCGAGCCGGCCGTCGCCGCCCGAGAAGGAGAAGGCCAAGCAGGACCTGAAGCAGGCGGCGGCCATGGCGGCCGCGGGGGTGACGGTCCCCAAGAAGACATACCCCTCCGCCTTCATTCGTCGGGCGCTGGAGCAGGGCGCCGCGGCGAACCGGGCGCTGTCGATCGATGATGTCCCCGGCGACAAGGACAAGGTGCGACCCGATGGCCAACGGTCGGCCGGCGCCGACGTCAAGCGCGCCAAGCCGGATAAGCCGATCTCAATCTTCAAACGAGCCGACAAGCGGCGCGTCAAGCGAAGGAAGCATCAGATTGACACCTACCGGGCCACGTTCGAGGGCAACGTGGTGGTCGAACAGCGCCGGGGCCTCAAGATGCTCGGCCGGCTGAGCGGCGTCGACCGCCTGGAGATGGTCTTCGACGTCGGGGAGAAGCAGCGCAAGAGCATCCAGGCCACCCCGCCGACCAGCCAACCCGCCGCCGGGACGACGACGTCGCCGTCCGTCGCGACGACGGCGCCGACGACACAACCCGATGATCAGACACGGTTGTGCCTCTTCTGGACCGGTCGGCTGGTCCTCAGGCCGGCTGCGCCGGCCTCCGAGCAGACAGGAAAGCGCTTCGAGGTCCACGCCGTTGGACGCGACATCAATATCCTGGACAGACAGGGCGGGGTGTCCTGCCGCCGGCTGATCTTCTCCAACGAGACAGAACAATTGTGGCTGTACGGCGGTGCCAAGAGCCCGGTCAAAATGCTGTCGGGGGAGGCCCGGCGGTTGCAGGGCCGGGAGATCTACCTGGATCGCAAGACGGGCATCGCGGTCGTCAACGGCCCGGGGTCCCTCATGGACACGCGGCAGGCGCTGGCCGCAGTCGGCGCCGACGTGAGCGAAGGCGACGAGGAGGCAGGCAAGCGCGGCCAGGACAAGGACGACCTGATCGAGGTGAGCTGGACCAAGCAGGTGGAACTGGAGTTCGAGTCGGCGCGGGTAACGCGGATCGATCCGGAGTCCCATCGGGAGGTGACCAAACGCCGGGAGTACATCAAGCAGGCGGCGTTCCGCGGGAACGTCCTGATGAAGCAGGGCGACCAGCGAATCAAGGCCGAAGAGGTCATCATCCTCGTGGGCGTGCCGAAAAGCCCCAAGGACATCGTCGGTCCCATCGAGGGGGTCCGGGCCAGCGGCGGGGTCGTGCTGGTGCAGCAGGACAACGAGATCCGTTCCGAGAAGCTCAGCGTGACGATGACGACGGACGAGAAGGGCCGGACCGTGCCGAAGTCCGCCACGGCGTATGGCAACGTGTCAGCCAAGCAGGGCAAACGGCAGATCATGGCCAAAGACCTGCTGTCGGTGATGATCGGCCCGGCCCGGCAGAAGACCGTTTCGCCAAAGGCCGCGGCGCTCGCCGGCCTGGCCGGCATCGACCCGGGCCGGCTGACCAAACTCAAGCGTCTGGCGGCGGAGCGAGGGGTCCGATCGTCCGAGATTGACGCACTGATTGGCAAGAAGGGATTGGACCTCGTCGGGCTGCGGGCGCTGGCGGTCGCCAGGAACATCGATCCAGAAAGAGTGATCGAGCTGGTCAAGCCCAAGCAGCCCAGGACCCGTCTGGCCATCGTCGAGATGCACGCCTTCGGAGATGTGGTGGCGTTCGATCCGCGAGAGAAGCTCGACGTCCAGGCCGAAGAGCTGCATTGCGAGCTGCCCGACGGCAAGACGCTCGACAATGCGACGGTGGTGGCCAAGCCCAACGAGCAGGCCCGCGTGGAGATGGGGGACTACGTCATCCACGGCCATCAGATCGAGATCGACATCCCGCGGCTGTTCGCCGAGGTGCCGGACGCGGGCTGGCTGAAGTTCGAGTCGCGCCAGGGGCTGGACGGCCGACAGCTCGACGAGCCGCTGCCGATCAAGATCACCTGGACCAGAGAAATGAAGCTGGAGGGCAAGCGGAACATCGGTCGCTTCGTGGGAGACGTGGTCGCCTCGAGCCAGACCAGCCGCATGGACTGCGATCAGCTGATGGTCAGTTTCGTCGATCTGCCCCCGGCGCGGGCGGACAGGAAAAGGAAGAAGGGCGCACCCGCGACCACGTCGCCGAGCGCCACCACGCAGCTGGCCGGCAAGCCCGAATCGTCGTCCGGTTTCGAGCTGGGCGCCCGGGCGTTGCAGGGACGGTTTGACAAGCGTCCGACGGCGGTCCTGGCGGAAGGCAACGTTGTCGCAGTCTCGAGCGTGTATGACAAGGAGAGCCGACAGCGGCTGCTGAGCCGGATCCGCATTGCGGGTCCCAAGATGAGCGTTGACCTGGTGCGGGAGCAGCTCGACGTCGTCGGGTCCGGTTCATTGCTGATCGAGGACTACCGGCTGCCGTCCGCCGTGGACCCGGAGGCGGCGGAGGGGCCAAGCCGGCCGAAGGATCCGCTGATGAGCGATCTCGCCGGCCGGGGTCCCAGTCAAACAGTCTTCACCTGGGCCAACAGCATGAGCTACTTCTTGGAGAACAACCTCGCCGTCCTCGACCGTTCGGTCAACATGATTCACCTGAGCGGGATGTCGATGGTGATGGCCAAGGACCTGGCCCGCGCGATGAGTCTGGACATCACGAAGCTGCGGGCGAAGGGACGCAAGGCCGCATTGGGCTGCGAGAATCTGACGGTCGAGTTCCTGCAGCGCTCGGGAAGCCCCAAGTCGGGCATGCCTCTGGAGGGCGCGGGTCAGGCGGAGCTCAAGCGCCTCATCGCCACGGGGAACATCTACCTGGAAGACAGCGGCCGGTCGCTGATCGGCGAGGAGCTAACCTACTTCCGCGACAAGAACGAGATCACCGTATCGGGCACGGCCGGGAACGAAGCGAGGCTGTTCATGGAGGATGCCAGGACCGGCCAGATGGTTCGCTACATCTGCCCGTGGATCCGATGGAACCGCAACACGGGGGACATCGACGCGCCGGGGGCGCGGGTGAGTGTCGTCCGCACGTCTGCGAAGCGGTGAGGCACGACCCCTTCGGTCGGCGCAACACCGCGATTTTTACCGGGCCTTTCCGTTTGCCTTCGCACGCCACGGAGGAATAATCATTAGTAGAAGGAGGCGCTCATCGAAAGAGGCCGGTCACGTCCTGATCGTTAGGTTCATATAGGACATCACCTCGGGAATCGAGGCATTCGGGCGAGCCCTGACCGAGAGTACCTTGATCCTACGATCATCAGGATCACATCAACATCGACGGACCGGTCGATCGCGCACCGAAGACACAAGCGGACACCCGCAGGACATTCGGACGGGGGGGCAAGTCAATCGGGCGAGCCTCATGTCCGGCCAGGCAGCGCGAATGCCAGGTCGGATCGGGACCCCGCAGCACGTCGGACGGACAATTGGGTACACGACAGATCAATACAGGGGATGCGCCGCGCGAGGCAGGCGTATAGCTGCCTGTGCGAGCGGAGATGGACATTGGGAGGGGTAGTTGTGCAAGGACTGCACGGGCAGGGCGTGTCGTGCGAAAGGGGGTACCGTCCTGTCCCGCGCAGTCCGGATCCTTCAAGGACGGGATTGCAGCATGCGATCACGAGAGTTCAAGGAGCGAGCTCCACTGGGGGACCAGACATGGGATCCCTCCGAGCGATCGGCGGCGAGGGCGGGAAAAGGCTCGTGATCGTTGGCGAGGGGCGATGAACGGGTGTTTTCCGGTGGGGACCCCCACGCACCTCGCTCGCCGATCGATTGGTGTCGCCGCGACGGCGTCGGGGGGCGTCGTCGCGGTGACTAGTTCTTGGCGTCCGGGTCGGCGGCGTTCTGCCGCTCCCACACCTCGGTTTCTTCCGTGAAGTACTGAACCCGCGTCTTTTTGAATTCCCGGGTGGACCACAAGACTGCAGGGGGAGGCAGGTCGCCGACGGACGTCAGCGATTCGACCACCGCCAAGCAGGCCGGCCGGTTCTGCCCGTGAATCATCGTGTAGACGTTGTAGGGCCAATCTTCATAGGTGGGTCGGAGGTAGCAATGGCTGACGGCGTCGAACTCGGCCATTCGTCGCCCGATTCGCTCCGTGTGCTCGTCGGGAACCTGCCAGCAAACCATGCAATTGGCCACGAAGCCCGCCTCTCGATGGCGGAGGACCGCCGCATATCGCCGCATCTGCCGGCGTTCGATCAAGCGATGGGCAGCGGCGAGCAGCTGTTCGACGGAGCATCCGGCCATGTCGGCAAGCCGATCGAACGGACTCGGCTCGATCGTGATGTCCGTTTGCAGCGCTCGGATCAGGGGAAGGTCGTCTTCGGTGATGGGGTGCTGGCGGGCGATGCGTCGGTCGGCGGCGGTGTAGGGGCCACCCCCCAAGCCCGGGTCGGCGTTCGTGGTTGATCCCGTGTTGCCCTCATCGGCCAGATCAAGCACGACACCGATCTTGAAGAGCTGGAGCGTGGGGAGCTTCCGCGTGACGACCGCGCCCGACAGCTCGTGCAACCGCTGCACGGTTCGATCCAACCCCAGCCGACTCGTCGGGGGCACGGCCAGCGTGTACCACAGGTTGTAACGGTGATCGCGCTGGTAACAGTGGGACACGCCGGGGTGTCGGCAGACCGCATCCGCCCCCGCCTCGATATGGTCCGGGGGGCATTGGCCGGCCACCAGCGTCGAGTCGTAGCCGAGCGTGTGGCTGTCGAAGATGGCTGAGATCTGCCGGATGGGACCGCCGCGTTGCTTCAGCCGGGCGATTCGCGCCAGGGCGTCGTCTTCCTCGATGCCGACCCGGGCGCCCAGTTCGGCGAAGGGGCGGGCCGCCAGTGGGAAATCGACCTGAACGATGTCGAGCAATTGGCGATCGACTGGGTCATCCGGCGGGCGCATGCAGGTCCTCACTTCGATTGACCGGGCATTCAACGATTCTTATACTCAACTGAGCCGCGCCCCACAACGCGGAGCTCGACCATGCCGACCGACGAGGGTCAGAGCGGGGATGCCCAGGGGGAGGGGATCGAGATCCAGCGCATCCTCTACCCGACGGATTTCAGCGATCGCGGTCAGTACGCCCTGAGGTACGCGCGAAGCTTCTGCCAGCGGCACCACGCTGCCCTCCACTGTCTGCACGTCGTCGATGAGGCCTACCAATACATGGTCAGCGTGGGGCCTGACAGCGTCCCGATCGGGCCGCCCACCGAGGACCTCGTCCAGGCCGCCGAGAAGCAGATGGAGAGCTTCATCGCCGAGCATCTGGCCGACACGCCGTTTCCCGTGACCGGCAGCGTCGTGGCGGGCCGGCCGTTCATGGAGATCATCCGCTACGCCCGCGATCACGACGTCGACCTGATCGTCATCCCCACGCACGGTCGAACCGGTCTGAAGCACGTGCTGCTGGGAAGCGTGGCCGAGAAGGTCGTTCGTAAGGCCCCCTGCCCCGTGCTGAGCATCCGCCATCCCGAACAGAAGTTCGTCATGCCGTAGTTGCCTGTGCAGCGTCCTGTGATGGAGAACCCCGTTTCAGCGAAGGCGATCACGAGTTCCCTGCAGGCCAACGTCCCTCACAGTGTCAGCACGAACCCCGCCACCAGGACGATCGCACTGAGAATCGCCCCCGCCACGAGCCTGCGGCGCTTCTGTCGACGTTGCCATCTTTGCCAGCTCTTGTAAACCGCGGTCGCCGTCGCCGTGTCAGACGCCCCACCGGCCGAATCGGCGAACGACACCGCCACGCCGGCGGACAGCCAGCGATCGAACTGGATGTCCTCGTCCCAGATCGCATCCAGCAGCCCCGTCAGGTCGGAGAACACGACGTGGCCGACCCATCCGGCCCGGACCGCCTCGTCAACGTCGTCGACGTCGGGCGGCCTGTACCACCGAGCGCCGGCGAGATCCTCCGATTGCAGATGGGTCTGCATCGCCTCGGCTCGCTCGCCGTCCTTTTCGCAGACGACCGCCACCTCCGCAGGCTTTCGGTCCTGGCTCATAGCGACCCTCCGTAGGTCAGCCACATGCTTATCGTCAACAACACCAGCGCCAACATCCCGACGGCCCCCGCATACGGGAAGACGCTCGCTCCCACCAGCCACGCCGGACCGGTGTACCGCACGAACGGACGCGTCCCCAACGTCAGCAGAATCCCCCCCGCGTGCAGCCCGATCGGCAGCCACAGCGCCCTCGTCCATACAAAGGTCGCGCACAGCAGCCCGCCCAGCACCAGATGCCCCGCAAACGTCCAGTACCGCTTCACACGCCGGAGATAGTGGGCGCCAGCGAACACGAGCGCGCCGATCGCCACGGCGGGCACGGCCCCCAAGGAATCCAACAGATCCGCCACCACCATCCCCCGGAACAGTAGCTCCTCGGTCAACGCGCCCAACGCCGCCGAGAACGGGACAGCCGCCAATCGGCTTGCCAGTCGCCCCGGCCTGTGCCGGATGCGAAACCGCAAGTTGTCCGTGGCGACCCACCCCAGGAACATCAACCCCATATAGAGCACCGCGGCGAAGAACCCCTGCAGGCACGCCCACGCCCTTCCGTCCAAGGGAAGCAGCCCCCCGTAGTACGTCAGCGGCTCGGCGCCGCGCATCAACGGATAGGCCGCGACCGCGGCAGTGATCGAGACGTTCGTGATCACGCGCTTGGTCTGCTTGAGGCCCTTGGAGGTCCGCTCCGAAGTCATCCCCGATCGCGACGAGCGTCCGGCCACCGACGACGCCAAGGCGTGCCCGGCCCACATCAGCCCCCCCGCCGCTACAAGCACCCCCAGCGCTAGCATCGACGTTGTGATCCTCCGTGTGGGGGCCCCGTTTCCACGCCCCCCTGCTCGGCTCCGTCCAGTGCGCGCACATAGCGCGGGTCCCCCTGGAACACGCGCGTCCATCGCTTGTCCACCCACAGGAACCACAACGGTGCGTGCGCCCGCAGAAATGCCTCGAGGCCGTCAGCGAACCACTGCAACCGTTCTGCGATGGCCGCCTCCTCCCATCCCGGCGCCCCAGGCTTCACGGTCCCGGCGAACGGTCCGCGGATCGTCAGACGGAACGCACGCCCCGCCGGAACGACACTGGCAAGCAGCAGCGGCGCCCCGGTCATCACCGACAGCACGGCCGCGCCGCTCGGCAGATGGATCTCGCGACCGAAGAAGCGGACTGCCCTGCCCTCCTCGCGCTTCCGGGCCAGATCCGGCGTGATCACCATGACGCGGCCCTCCTGCAGCACCTCGGCCATTTTCGCCAACCGGCTACCCCGTTGCCGGGCGTGGGAGGGCAGGGCGACGTATCCCATCCCGCTGGCACGCCACCACCGCTCCTTGATCCGCTGTCGATGCGGGTCCTTAGAATGGCGCGCCAGGACCGTCAGGGGGATCTCCTGGCTCATCCGCGCGAAACACATCGGCGGATCGCCGACGTGCATGCCCATCACGATCACCCCCCTGCGCCCGGAGGCGGCCTCCCGCAAAACACCAACAGAGGGGTCCAGCAAAACGCGATCGGCGGCAATCCGCGCCAGGTCCGCCGATAGACCCCGCCACGGACCTGGCAACGGGGCCCGGGCGAGGCGGAAGAAGTGCATCCATCCCGCCACGTGCGTGGCCATCCGACGAAAGTACTCTCGATGCGCGTCCGGGGTGTACAGCCCGACGGCCCGCATGTTGTCGGCCACGATCCTGCTGAGCACCGGCAGTCTGGGACCCGCCCACGCGAGGGCCGTCTCGATGCCATCGATCATGCCCGCGGCCAGCCACGGTGCGCACTCCACCGCCGCCCCCGAGACCCGACCTGTCACCCACCGACGGATACCCCGCATCGACGCTGCGCTCCGCCTCTCCCCGTCGTTCGAGGCGTCGATTATACCGTCCGGGATGCCCGAAGGCCCGATAATCGGCGGCCACCCGATGCCAGCCCGGTGGCGGGCCGTGCCGCTCGGGCCACTGAGCGGCCCGGGGCGCGTGGGGGACAGGGGGTGGGGGTCTGCGAGCCGGGGCCTGCCCGAGCGTTTTTTGGGGGATTTGCCCTTGACCCAGTCTCTGTAGTGCTTTACGGTAGGGAACTTCGCTCTGGTTCTCCGTTTCACCTGGAGGTGAGTTTTGTCGAAGCCGTTGGTACGCGAGCTGATTGACGCCGGCGTCCATTTCGGCCACCGAGTCAGCCGGTGGAATCCGAAGATGGAGCCCTACATCCTCGGCAAGCGTGGTCTCATCCACATCATTGACATCAAGGAAACGTTGAAGGGCCTGCTGCGGGCAAGGAAGTTCCTTGCCCAAATCGTGGGGGAGGACAAGGAAGTCCTGTTCGTCGGCACGAAACGCCAGGCCCGTGAGATCGTCAAGACACAAGCGACTCGCTGTGAGATGCCCTTCGTCACCGAACGCTGGTTGGGGGGCACGTTGACGAACTTCCGTACGATCCGTTCCCGTCTGGCCCGGCTGGAGGAGCTGGAGGCCCTCGACGCCAGCGGTGCGATGAGCGGCTACTCCAAGAAGATGGAGTCTTCGCTCAAGCGCGAACGCCGCAAGATCCAGCGGAACCTCGAGGGGATTCGGAACATGCACCGCCTGCCCGGGGCGGTGGTGGTCGTGGACGTTCGCCGCGAGCACATCGGCGTGAAAGAGGCCAAGAAGCTGGGTATCCCGACGCTCGCCCTTCTCGACACGGACGGCGACCCCGACCTGGCCGACCTGCCCATTCCCGGCAACGATGACGCGATGCGGGCCATCGAAGTCATTCTCTCACAACTGGCCGACGCGGTCTTGGAGGGCAAGGCGGGGCGCGTCGAGCAGAGCCAGGCGGAAGAAGAGCCGAAGCGGCCGGCACGGCGTCGCTCCGCACGCGCGACGGCCCGGGCGGAGCGGATCCCGCCTTCGCAGCGCGCCGCAGCTGCCGAGACGTCGGAACCCGAATCGACCCAGACAGCAGATGTCAGCCCCCCGGCTGCCGACGCAGACGCGAGTGTACCTGCAGAGAAGACCGCAGCGGCGGCCGAACCCGAGCAGGCCCCGGTGTCCGAGCCGGTCTCGCCCGAGGGCGGCGGCGATGCCGGTCCCGTCCAGCCACCTCAGGCGGACTCCGAACCCGGACCGACTAGCCCTTGATCCGAATCGAGCGGGTCGGGCTTCTTGCGAACACCCAAGCGGGTAGTCACCTGTCAGCCCGGGGCGTGCCGGATGCGCCGGGCTGTGGAGCCTAACCAAAGAAGGAGAGCGACGGCCATGGCCGGTATCACCGCTGCACAAGTTCGGGCCCTTCGAGAGAAGACCGGTTTGCCCATGATGGAATGCAAATCCGCCCTGACCGAGGCGGGTGGGGACGAGGAAGCGGCCATCGAACTGCTGCAGAAGAGGAGCAAGGGCAAGCTCGAGACCAAGGCCCACCGCGAGACGGCCGAGGGACGGATCGGCGTGTTTGTCAACCAGGACGGCAAGGGCGGTGCGATGGTTGAGGTCCGCTGCGAGACCCCGCCCGTCGCCAAGAACGAGATGTTCGCCGAGCTGAGCAACAAGATCGCCCAGCAGGTGGCGGCAAGCAGCGAGGACGCGCCCGCCCCCGAGGCCATTCTCTCCGCCGAGTCCGTCGCCGAGCCCGGCAAGACCGTCAACGAACTGATGGAAGCGACCTACGCCCGCATCAAAGAGAACATGAAGCTCGCCCGTTGTCGGCGGCTGACGGGTGAGAACCTCGCCAGCTACGTCCACTTCGACGGCAGCATCGGCGTGCTGGTCGCGATGGACAAATCGCCGGACGATCCTCAGGTCAGCAAAGACCTCTGCATGCACATCGCCTTCGCCAAGCCGTTGGGCATCTCGCGCGAGGACGTGCCGGCCGAGGAAATCGAGAAGGTCCGCAGGCTGGCCGCTGAGGTCGCCCGAAGCGAAGGGAAGCCGGATAAGATCATCGACAAGATCGTCGACGGGAAGGTGGCGGCCTTCTACAAGCAAAAGGCCCTGATGGAGCAGGAGCACGTCAAGGAGGCCAAGACGTCGGTCGCCAAGGTCCTCAAGGCCGCCGGCGTTGACGCCGTGACCGGAATGCTCATCATGCAGGTGGGCGTCGAGTAGGGCCCGTCGCGCTTGCCGGCGCCGAGGAGGTCCCATGTCCCAAGACAAGGCGAAATACCGGCGAGTCATGCTCAAGGTCAGCGGGGAGGGGTTTTGCCGGGAGGGAGGACAAGGCCTCGACGCGCAGGAGATCCGCCGCATCGCCGAAGAAATCGCCGACGTCACCAAGCTCGGCGCGCAGGTAGCCGTCGTCGTCGGCGGGGGGAACTTCCTGCGAGGCAGCACGATCTCGGCCCAGGCGAAGGTGCAGGAGGTCACCGGCCACTACATGGGCATGCTGGCGACCGTCATCAACGCGCTGGCGCTGCAGGACACGCTCGAGGCGATGGGCATCGAGACGCGTGTGCAGTCGGCCATCCAGGTGGACCGCGTCTGCGAGAAGTTCATCCGACGTCGCGCCATCCGGCACCTGGAGAAAGGCCGCGTCGTCATCCTGGCCAGCGGGACCGGGAACCCATTCGTCACCACCGATACGTGCGCCGCGCTGCGGGCCATCGAGCTCGGCACCGACGTCCTGATGAAGGCCACGAAGGTACAAGGCGTATACTCCGACGATCCGGTCACAAACCCGGAGGCGACGCTCTACGACAGCCTGAGCTACAACGAGGTTATCGACAAGCGTCTGAAGGTCATGGACGTCAGCGCGGTTGACTTGTGCCAGCAGAACGGCGTTCCCATCATCGTGTTCGACTTGAAGAAGCCCGGAAACATGCGCCAAGTCGTCATCGGCCAGCAACCCCTCGGCACGCTCATCTCGGAAAGCTGAAACCCGCTGCAGCGTGTGCATGCCCACCACCGCAAGGCCGTCTACCGCTGTTTCAGACGGACGACGCGTGTTGACCGGGCCGGGACGCGCGCCGCGACGAGCACGCGATGATGCTTCCCATCCGGAACCGTGCAGGCCAACGTGCCCCCGTCCACCCGATAGGTCGCGCCCGACTTCGACGGCACGCGAAACACCAACCTCGCCCGATCGAGCGTCTCGTTCAGTTCGTTCGTGATCGTGGCCGTAACGTCCGGCGACGCTCCGTCGTTGGGCGAGTCGAACCGGACGTCGAGCTTGCCGACGGGCACGCTTCGCATGGCGTCGGGCTGGCCGTCCCCGTTCGCGTCGTAGGTGAACGACACCGCCCGCCGGTCCTTGATCCGAACCAGGCGATACGAGTAGGGCAGCATCGGCATGCGCGTACGCGAGGAGGTCGTCGCAGACTGGACGTAGCAGGGGCGCGCCTTTGGGGGGCGCCCTGACAGATAGATCTTCTCGCGCTGGTCGAAGACCGAGTCGACGTGCGTGTGCCCGCACAGCACGAGGGCAACGCGATGCCGCTCGCACAGCGCCTTGAACCGCTCCCGATTGAAATGGATGGACCCGCGGTTGCCGAACTGACTGACGGCAGGGAAATGCATGAACGCCAGCCGCAGCGACCTGGGGGGCGCCCGCGTCAACGCCGCCTGGAACCAGGTAATCTGATCGTCTGACAGCCCCGTGCCCTCGTTGTCCAGCGCCAGGTTGTAGGCGCCTTTGCTCTGCTTGTAGTTCGTGCCGCTGTCCAGGCCGATCACCCGCAGCCCGCCCAGATCGACAACGTAGTCGCGATAGGCGTTGATCCGCCCGAAGTAGATCGACTCGTCCCCGTGGTAATCCGCGTTGCCTATCTGGGTAAAAACGGGCACGTCGAGCTGACCAAGCAGTTCGATGAGCGTGTCGAACTGCTTGGCCTGTCCGTCGTAGGTCAGGTCGCCCGACGCCAGGACGAAGTCCGGCGCGATCAGATTGATCTCCCGAATCGCCCGGGCCAACCGGCGAGCGGGCGCTGGGTCGCGGTCGCTGAGCTCCGTGTCGGTGATCTGGATGCACGTCAGGTCATCGGCAAAACGCGGGACGACGTGAACGGCACTGGGCTGCCTGAGCGACCGGCCCGCCAGCTCCACACGGAGGTCGTACAACAAGGGACAGGTGACTCCCTTGGGGACCGACGCCTCAACGACCCACAGGTTCGCCGGACGGCCCGCCTTCCGCAGGCGCCGCACCTTCGCCTCTACCCGTAGGTCCCAACGCACCAGGCTGACGCGAACGCGGTGTCGCCAAGGTCGCTGGTCGGTCCCGATCCGAATGACAAGCGAATCGCCAGGCCGCAGGACGGCGGGCAGCCCGATCGTGGGCTCGACGACCCGAGGCCACTCTTTCCGGCCCAGCGGCTCGTACAGCCGCCCTCGCGACTTCTCCGCCGACACCAAGTGCGCAGGCCACCCAGCCAGCAAGGCGACCAGCCCGACCGCTGCCGGGATCAAGCGTCCTCGTGATGACGGTTCCGTTCGCTGGCGTTTGGTGTCAGGCATCATGTGTGAGTACCCACTCCGATGAGCATTGCGCCCAACCCCGACGCATCACGCGCCGCATCGGGGTCAATCGCCCGGTCTTCTCGATCCATGCAGGAATATGCCAACGGCAGCGGAAAATGGCAAACCGGAATCCTGCTGGCGGACGAACGACCTCATGCCAGCTCCCCTGAGCCCGGATGTCCCAGATCAGTTGACTGCAGCGGCACGATGCAGACTGAAAGCCCCTTTCCCTTGATCTGAGGACCCGCTTCCGTAAGCTGGTTCGCTGACGGGGTAGGATACTTGCCAGGGCCCCGTAAGCGGGCAGCCCTGCACGACAAGGAGCTGGACTCATGGCAGAAATGGACTCGAGAATTCGTGCCGCGGTCGTGGGCCATGCTCACGTGGGTGACCTCAGTCTGAAGATGAGGATCATGAGGGACCTGGCGCTCGCGGGGTTGCTGATGGCCTTCGTGCTGTCCTGCGGCTGCGAAACCGCGGGCAAGACGGGCTTCAGGGTGGCGAAAGGCGTCGACGCCGACGTCCTGCCGATCAGCGGCGCCCTGACCCCCAGCAAGCTCGCCGCCTACAACACGCTGAAGCTCGGGAAGGTAAGCAGCGATATCGGTCGACTCTGTCCGGACGAAGTGATCGCCGAGATCCGCAAGTCCGCGCCGAGGTTGTTCGCCGAGCGAACCAAGAAGAGATTCAAAGGAGGCCCGAAGACCCTCACAGCCAACATCGTCGTCCGCTTCTACAGGGAGTATGACCTGCTGTCGGGTACGGGGCGACTCGATCTGCTTGCCACGCTCGTGGACGCTGAAGGCGGAACGGAGATTGGCAAGGTCTACGTCGAAGGCATCACCGAATCACCCGTACACACAGGCATCGACGACATGGTAGAGGAGACAGCCAAGAAGCTGGCCGATTACCTGGCGAAGAAAGACTAGATCAAGTCGACGGAGATGTCCTCAGCGAAGTGGACTCGGAGGGAATCCCCTTCGGTGCCAAGAGGGCGCAAGCCCCTAACAACTCCACGACCGTCGAAGACACTGCCTGCTTCGACGACGGGTTCGCCATTGTAAAAGCGCCGATGGTCGAAACCCACTAAAGTGCATAAGATGACGAAACCGCGAAGCCACAAGGCAGCCAAGGTGCGGCGCGAAGGGCAGCGCTCGAACGACGCCCGACGTTTCTGGCGGGGACTGATCGCGATCTGTGCGATAGGCGCGGTGGTGCGCGTGGCGATCCTCGTCGAGTACCTGCAATCCAATCCGTTCGCCTATGCCCCGGTCACGGACGGCGCCGTCTATTGGGACTGGGCTGGGCGGATCGCAGCGGGACAATCGACCGGACAGACGCCGTTCCACTCGGCACCGTTGTACCCGTATCTGCTCGGTGGGCTTCGGGCTCTCGGCGGGGGCCTGCCGATCGTCTACGTCTTCCAGATAACGATGGACGTCCTGACGGCCGCCGCCCTCGGGTGGATCGGTCGAGAGCGGTTCGGCTCGGCGGTGGGCTTGGCGGCCGCGGTGGCGTGGCTGATCATTGACGAACCAGCCTTCTACACGACGCGGGTGCTCAACAGCACGCTGCAGGTCTTCCTGGTCGTCGGGCTGTGGATTCTGCTGGCGCGCTGGCAACGACGTCCCGGCTGGCCGCTAACAGTGGGCATCGGCGCAGTGCTGGGCCTGAACTGCCTGGCCAACCCGCCGATGATGCTGCTCGTACCGATCTTGCCGTTGTGGGCCATCATCTGGGCGCGGTCGGCCAGAGGGGAAACGGGGCACCGCAACGGCGAAGTACGGGCGCCGCAATTCGGCACGACGACTGGTCAGACGCTAGTCGCCCTGGTCGTCGCGATCGTTTTCATCTCACCGGCGACGTGGCACAACTGGCGGGCATGTGGTGAGTTCATCCCCATCACGGCTTGCCCCGGGATCACGCTACGCCAGGGCAACGGCCCCGGCGCGGTGGGCACGTACGTAGCGATCCCGGGCGTCAGCCACGGACGTGAGCACCTGTTCGCCGACGCCGCCCGGGTCTACCAACAGGCCACGGGACGCCCCGTCCGTTGGCGCGACGTGGACGCGTTCTTCCGAGACCAGGCGCTGGCCTACTGGCGAGAGGATCCCGTCCGTACCGCGGCGCTCATCCTGCGACGGATCTACTGGTTCGCATCCGGCCGATACTACTGCGACGTCCACCAGCCGACGTGGGAGCGCGACCAGGGATTCGCACGGCTCCTGTGGCTGGCGCCCGTGCCGACGGCCTGGATGATGGGGCCCGGATTGGTGGGCATGGCAACGCTGATCCGCCGGTGGCGCCGATTCGGGCCCGAGTGGCTGCTGCTTGTCCTGCCATTGCTGATCGTGGCCCTCTTCCAGTACAGCCCCCGGTATCGCCTTCCCGCGATCCCGGTCCTCATCGTGATGGCCGCGTGGACGGTGATGCAGGCGTTGCGATGGCGGGAAAACCGTCGCTGGGCGATCGCGGCAGCAGGGGTCGCCGTCACCGCGATCGCCTTGGGGCCCGTGAACCGGGCCACGGGGTTCGAGGATCCCGCCGGCCTGGCCTACAACAACGAGTACAACGTGGCGATCGCGTTGGGCAAGGTCGGGCGCAAGGCCGAGGCGATGGCCCGGTTACGCCGAGCCCTGCGGATCCTCCCCACGTCCCCCGATGCGCACAATGACATGGGCGCCCTGCTGGCCGAAGAGGGACGCTGGGACGAGGCGATCCGCCACTACGAGCAAGCGCTGCAATCTCGGCCCGGGTGGGCCACGGCGGAGTGCAATCTGGGCGTGGCCTACGCCAGTCTCGGACAACTCGACAAGGGAATCGAGCACTACCGCCGCGCGCAGCAACGCCGGGACGACTGGCCCGAAATCGCTTACAACCTGGGCAACGCCCTGGCCGATAGTGGTCGGCTCGACGAAGCCGTCGATCAGTTCGAGAAGGCCCTGCGCCTCCGACCCGACTACCTCGACGCCCGCGACCACCTGGGCGTCGTCCTGGCGAGACTGGGTCGAGACGACGAGGCGATCCAGGAATGGCAGCAGGTGCTACGAGCCGCGCCGGGGCGGCGCGTGACGCGAAATCGCTTGGCGATGGTCCTGTCCAAGACGAAGCGCTACGACCAAGCGATCGCCATACTCCGCGAGGGCGTCCAACGTCAGCCCGACGACCTGTCGACGGCCAACAACCTGGTCTGGTTGCTGGCGACCTGTCCGCGGGACTCCCTCAGACGTGGCGCCGAGGCCGTCGCGCTGGGCGAGCGCATCTGCCGCGCCGCCGGTTGGAAGGAACCGGCCCTATTGGATTCCCTCGCAGCCGCCTACGCGGAGACCCGGCAGTTCGACAAGGCCGTCGAGACCGCCAGCCGCGCCCTTGCGTTGTTGGGTAAAGACGATGCCACGGGACGAGCGGCCCGACTGACGCAGCGGCTCGGTCTGTACCGGCAGGGACGCCCCTTCCGCGAAAAGGACTAGGCCCTTGCCGCGCCGGAACGTATCATACGTCGTATGGATCCCACGCACGCCAGCGTTCCCGACGAAGCGCCCGCATCGGCAGCCGACCGGCTGAATTGGCTGTTGCCGTTGCTGATAGCGATCGCCACCGTCGTGGCCTTCTGTCCGGCCCTCGACAACGAATACGTCTGGGATGACGAGGCGGCCATCCAGCGCAACGAGCACATCCACTCCCTTGGCCTGTCCAACCTGGGATGGATGTTCACCACCAGGTACACAGGTCCGTACCAGCCACTCAGCTGGCTGAGTCTGGCGACGGACCGTGCCATCTGGCGGGGCAAGATGCTCTGGGGAATGCATCTGACCAGCATCCTGCTGCACGCGGGAGCGGCCGTCGTCTTCTTCTACGTGGCGCGCCGCCTGCTGGCAGCGGCCGCTGCGGGCGCGCCTTGCTCAGACGGCAAGGCACGATCTGCAGTGCGCACGACGTTGGCGGATCCCGCGCTCTGCTGGGCGGCGGCAGGGGCGGCGGTCGTCTTTGCCGTCCATCCCCTGCGCGTGGAATCGGTTGCCTGGCTGACCGAGCGACGCGACGTGCTCAGCGGGCTGTTCTTCATGGTCACCGTGCTGAGCTACCTCCGCTACGCCGAGCTGCGCGCCGGGGCGCAGGGCCGGACCGGATGGTACGTCGCGGCCCTGGTCTTGTACGCCATGGCGCTACTGTCCAAGGCCACAACCGTGACCTTGCCGATCGTCATGGTGGTGCTGGACCTCTATCCGCTCCGCCGTCTGCGGGCCAAGTCCGGCGCCTGGCGAAACAGAGCGAACGAGAGCGTGCTTGCCGAGAAGATCCCGTTCCTTGCGTTGGCCTTGGCGATCGGACTGGTCGCGCTGGCCGGACAGGCCGAGGCCGGTGCCATGATGGGACTGGCCAAGCACGGCATCTTGGCTCGCATCCTCGTGGGCGTCTCGGGCGTGGGGTTCTACCTGAGCAAGACGGTCTTGCCCATCTACCTATCACCCATGTACGAGCTCCCCGCCGGCCTGGCGCAAGTGGCGGGGCGCGTGTCTCTCTACATCATCGTGGGGGTGGCCGTCACGACCGGGGTCATCTGGGTGCGGCGGCGTCTTCCCGGGCTGGGCGTGGCGTGGCTCGCCTACGTCATCATGCTCCTGCCCATGCTGGGGTTCATCCAGGTGGGCGTACAGATGGCCGCCGATCGGTACAGCTACCTGCCCGGGTTGAGCCTGGCCTTGCTCCCCGGCGGGGTCTTGCTGGCTTGGTGGCGGCGATTGGGAACGGAAGACCCGCATGCCGTGTTCCGAGCGCCGGCGGTCGTGGTCATCCTGCTGGCGGGGGGATTGGCATCGCTCACTTGGCGACAGTGTGGTTTCTGGCAGAACGAGATCGGGCTGTGGACGCGGGCCGCCGAACTCAACATGTCGTCGGCCGTATCCCACTACAACCTCGGAACGGCTTGGGAACGAAAAGCCACGGGGAGGGACCAAGCCCTTGCCGCCTACGGTTTCGCCGTGGCGGCCAGGCCCGACTACGTGATCGCCTGGCAGAACCTGGGCAACACCTTGGTCACGGGAGGCAAGCACGAAGAAGGGCTCGAGGCCTACCAGCAGGTCCTCAAGCACGAACCCCGGCACGCCGATGCCCTGGCCAACATGGGCGTGGCGTTGATCGGACTCCAACGCTTCGACGAGGCCGTTGAGCGGGTGCAGCAGGCCATCGCCATCGACAAGACCCACGCGGCGGCCCACAACACGCTCGGCCTGGCGTTGGTGAGTGGTGGAAAACTCGAGGAAGGGATGGAGGCGTACCGCAAGGCGATGGAGCTGGATCCGACCTACGTCCGCGCCTACGAGAACCTGCTGGGCATCCTGGTCGCCCAGCGTAGGTTCGGTGAGGCGGTGGACGTACTTCGGACGGCCCTGAAACACATGCCCGACCATCTGGAGCTGGCCAATACGTTGGCCTACATCCTGGCCACGTGTCGGTCCGACGACGTTCGCAACGGCCCTGAGGCGCTAGAACTGGCCCTGCGCGTCTGCCAGAGGACGAAGTACCAGAGGGCTTATATGCTGGATACGCTGGCGGCCGCCCATGCCGAGGTGGGCGAGTTCGAGAAGGCGATGCAGGCCATACAACGAGCCATTGACCTGATCTCGGCCACTGACCCGAAGACCGCCCAGGTGTTTCGGGAAAGGCGACGGCAATACCAAGTCGGCAAAGCTCTCCGCCGAAGCAGCTACTGATCCCGACGGCCCAAGAGACCCACCCCCGCGGATCTCGTCCCCGGAGTCCGGAACCTGGGATCCGTCGACCCACACCTCAATGGGCACAACTGGCAGAGCGCTCCTCGTCATCCGCGCAAGCGTCCCTGCCGGGGCTCACGGCATGGTTTCCAGCTTGTCCAGGACAGCGCGAGCCGTGTCGGCGGCTTGCGGGTAGTCCGGTATGGCTGCCTTCAGCGAAATGAGTGCCCGTTCGTAGTACATCCGCGCCTTGGCAAGGTCATTGCGTTGCTCTTCTCGTTTGGCCAACAGGACGTTGACCTCGCCCAGCCTGTTGTGCGCCTGTGCGAACGTGTCCTGAAGCTTGAGGGCAGCTCGCAAGGAATCCTCTGCCTCCTTGAGTCGGTCCACGCGGATCAGCGCGCCGGCCAGGTTGTAGCGAGGCGCGACAAGACGCGGATTGAGCTTGATCGCCTTGCGGTAGCACGGCAGCGCATCGGTGTACCGGCCCAGGTCCGAGTAAACCGACCCCAGATTGTTGTGGATCTCTGCGGAGTTCGGGTTGAGCTGACAAGCCTTGTTTAGCATCTCAAGCGCGTCGTCATGCCGTTTGAGGCGACGCAACTCCGTGCCCAACCCTCCGTAGGCATGCCAGCACTCAGGATCGATCTGCTTGACATGGGTCCACAGCGACCAGGTATCGCGCCACACCAACGTCTGCCGGAACGTCAGCGCGGAAAGCGCGACGACCGCCAGCACCACCCCCGCCGTAACGCCAACGGCCGCTGTCCCGCCCCGTCGCAACCAACAATGGGCAACGATGGCCGCGACCAGCAGCGCCCATCCGATGCAGGACAGATAGGTGTAGCGGTCGGCCGCCAGGTGCCCCCCTGCCTGGAACGGCACCAGGACCGGAAGCAGGAAGACCAGGTAGATCAGCCACAACGCAAGCCCAGCGGGCCAGTGGGATCGAAAGCGAACCAGCAAGACCGTCAGCGCGACAACGAACACGGCACTGAGCAAGTAGGGCCAGGCCAGCGGACTGAAGTCAACGGGCCACTCGTACAACGGGCTCAGGGGAATCGGAACCACCGTCTTGAAGAGATAGAAGGCCGGGCCGTAGAAGACCATGGCAATCCGAGCCGGGATGTCTCGTTCCGCCAAGTCAAGCAAGGCGCCCGCCTCCGCTTGCCCTCTGACGGCCATCACGCCCGCCAACGCCGCCGCTGCCAGGAACGGGAATTTCTCAAACCACACTTCCCGCGCGGGCGGCTTGAGCCAATCCCGTACGCCGCCACTCAAGCGGCGGAGCGGATAGACGTCCAGCACCAACAGCACGATCGGGAAGACCAACGTCGTGCCCTTGGATAACAGTGCCGCCACGAACAGCACGAACGTCGCGCCGAGCGATCGTCCCCTCGAACCCTCCGACTCCTCCCGCGGCGTGCGGGCGCGGAGATACGTCAAGGTCGCCAGCAGAAGGAACAGACCGCTCAGTACGTCACGGCGCTCAGTCGCCCAGGCCACCGATTCCACCCGAAGCGGGTGGATCGCAAACAACAACGCCCCCGTCGCTGCGGCGATCGACAGGGCGGTGGTCTGCTCGCCTTCCTCGACGCGGAAGATCAGCCGCAGTAGTCGCAACGCGATGAAGAAGAGCACGACCGCGCAGGCCGCATGGAGCAACAAGCTCGTCAGGTGGTAGCCGAACGCCCTGGGTCGGCCGTGCTCGTCGACGCCCCAGATCAAGTGATCAATGGCGTACGAGACCCAGCTCAGCGGTTGATAAGGACCCTGCCAGGTGGTCGAGAACATCCACCGGATGTTGCGCGGCCAGAGCCCCCGGTAGTTCTCGTTGCCCACGAGGTTGACATCGTCGTCCCAGCGCACGAAGTCATTTCGGAATGTCGGCGAGAAGGCCACGATCGTCGCCGCTACGATGATCCCAACGAACGGCAACACGGCGGCCGCCCCGGGCCGTTCGTCCGGCGCACCGGGTGGGCGCTGAATCGCCTCCGCTGTCATGCGGCTCTGGTCAGACACCTGCGTTCCAGGCGATGGGTCCGTGGGCGCCGTAGGCGACCCCTGATCTTGCTGAGAGCTCATGAAGTCGTCCCGCACTCGAAATCACGTGGTCCACAAGCACTATCGTCCGGTCTGACGGAAATCCTGCAACCGAAAGGGGCTATGTTACCACAACAGAGCCCCCCGCGAACCACCGATCCCTTGAAACGACCCCGACATTGTCCTAAGCTTGTTGCAGACCTCTCCGTGCGAGCCGACATCGAGGACCGTGTCCCCGTGGCTGATTACACGTGGTACCGCAAGGGACTGTCGTTCGAATGCAAGCAGTGCGGCAACTGCTGCAGCGGGGAACCGGGCTACGTCTGGGTCACGGCAGCCGAACATCGCGAAATCGCCAAAGCACTGGGCTTCAAAGATCGCCGCCTCCCCCCAAAGTACATCCGCCGCGTGGGATTCCGCCACAGCCTGACCGAGAAGCCAGACGGAGACTGCATCTTCTTGAAGCGCAACGGCCGGAAGGTCGAATGCGAGATCTACGAGGTCCGGCCCCGCCAGTGCCGCACCTGGCCGTTCTGGAAGATCAACCTGAAATCGCCCGAGCACTGGGCGGCCGCGGCGACCGTGTGTCCAGGCATGAATCAAGGCAAGTTCTTCGACGCCGGCCGGATCAACGAGATCTGCCAGGGCAACGACTGGTGATGGCCATGGGGCCTTCGACGCTGCCCATCGACGCGATCCTGGCCAACAGCAAAGCCTTGCGGATCGTGCAGGCGATCGCGGATCTCTTTGCGCAGGTCGACGCGTCGATGTCGTCTCTGTCCCACGCTTGTCGTCAATGCGGAGAGTGCTGCAGGTTCGCCGAATACGGGCACCGCTTGTTCGTCACGCCGATGGAGCTGTCCTATCTGGTGGCGCACGTGGGTGTGGTTCGGGAGTGTGACCCGACGTCACCCGCGGTGTGTCCCTATCTGCGGCACGACGCTTGTGGCATTCATTGCCATCGATTGCTGGGCTGCCGGATTTTTCTCTGCCAAGGCCGAGCGGAGGATCCAGGGCGCCCGAGCGGCGAGAGGTGGCACGGGATCCTGCGGGGCCTCCACGAAACTCATTGCGTCCCATATTGCTATGCCGAATGGCCTGACGCCCTACGCCAACTCGGTGCCCCCCAAGGCATCCAAGACGACCGGCAATAGATACGGTAAGTGCCGGTTTTGCCTTGACTTTTGGGCCGCTGAGGTGTAACTAGTGAAGGTAATCACGGTGGGAAAAGCATCCTGGCACGAAGCGGTCCTTCGTCATAGGACCCGGGAGGATGATCCAGACCAATCACGCGGCACAGGCGAAGCCAGGCAGGAGGTCACCTTGACCAAGAAGCAGATCGCAAAACAGATTGCGGCTCGCCACGGGATAGACCAGGTCATCGCCAAGCGTGCGGTCCAGGATGTGCTTGATTCGATTGTGGACGCGCTGCTCAAGACCCGACGGATGGAGCTACGGAACTTCGGGGTCTTCGAGGTCAAGCGTCGAGCCCCTCGCGTTGCCCGGAACCCGCGGACCAACGAACAGGTGGCCGTGCCGGCAAAGACGGTTGTGATCTTCCAGCCTGGCAAGCGGCTGGCGGATCTGGTCAGCGGATTGGACCGGACGACGACGATCGAGTCTACGCGCCCTGCCACCTCAGGCGCTGTCCCGTTTGGCTCCTCGTCCCCTAAGGGCGGGGAGTGAGCCCGGTAACGGCCGGGAGCCTTTCACAGAATCGCTCCAGTACCCGAAGCCGCCTTGCCGAAGTAGTACTAGGCACGGTCTCCCTGCGCGGAGGGAGCCCTGCGGTCGCTTGGATTGCCTGCGCGTCGGACCGCGCCCTCCTTTCGGGGCAGACTGCCGCGGGCTAGCGTGCCCGGGGGTCGAGGCCTGCCGTGTGGAGACTTCTATCGAACCTTTGCCAGGGGCAAGATCCATGAGAAACGGCATTCTGATGGGCGCACTGATCGTCTTGCTGGTCGCGCTGGCCGCCGTCCAACCCGGGTGCAGCCTGACGCAAACACAGAGCGAACATGCGCACGTCTACGACCGGGTCTTCTATCACGATGTCTACATGATCCCGGACGACGTGGATCTGCTCCTGATGCTTGACCGGCCCACCCGGCTCAGCCGCTGGCTTGTGACCTACTGATATCGGACGCTGGGTAGCTGTGCTTGGCCGTAGCACCGGCGGCAAGTTTACACACAGGTGCCGCCGGGCGACCCCGCAGACATCGAGCCCCGACCATCTCATCTGCTTCTAACTTGACGAATCTCGCGTCGTGTGGTTTACTGTATGTAGAGTAGGGGACCAGGGGAAGGGGAAAAGCAAACCACTTCTTCTGTGTTGCTGCCGTCACGTCAGGGGGGAGTGCTACATTGTAGCAGGGCGGGCAACGCTATGGCTGCGTTGGATCACATGGTGTCCTCACAAAGGCGCAAGCTTGCAGCACTGCTAGCGGGGTATGCCGTCTTCACGGCATCGCTGCTGGTCTGGCTTATCGCGAGCTAGGACACGCCAAGGTCGACTCCGGCACGGGAGCGAGAACGGGCACAGTGTACGCGCCCAGCCTCAGGTCGCGTCGGGCGACCGTGATCGCTGCAAGGGCGCGACGCCCTGCCGACGGGACGCCCCCCCGCGAGCCCCGAGCTGACAGTTCGGTGAAATGACTTGGTGTCAGGCTAGGCGTTGCCCGCGCATTGCTCCAGCAGAGGGGGACGCCGACGACGACGACGCTTCTTCTTGGGCACGCCTGCAGGCCGGACCTCGGGCGTCCGGGGCGTCGCTGAATTGGCGACCTCGAGGGCCTCACGGGCCGTCGGGGCAAACAGGTCGCTATTGATCTCCTCCCACAATCCCTCCGCGCGATTGAAGACCCCGCCGGAAACCATCACGTTCATCGTCGGCGTGACGTCCATCTCCCGAATCATGTCGATCAGCTTCCGCACCCCCGGGACCCCGCTCGGCTGGGTCCCGAAGACTAGCAGCAAATCAGGACGGATCTGCCCGGCCATCGAGAGAATCTCGTCGTGAGGAACGCCGCCCCCCACGAAGTAGACTTCCCAGCCGTCCGATTCGAACAGATCGGCCGTCATCTGCCCGCCGAGCTCCTCGGGCTCGTCGTCGGCGCACATCATGAGGACGCGCTTGCCGTTGTGCTCGGCCCGGGGCAGGCGGCTCTGCACCTGATCGGCCAGGGCTCGGTTGATCCGCGTCGCCATGTGTTCCACGGCGACGTTGATGTGGTCCGCCCGGAATAACTCGTCGACCTTGGTCATCGCTGGCCACAAGATGCGGTCGTAGATGGCCTTCGGATCAACGCCAAGCCGAAGCGCTTTGCTGATCAGCTCACGGCATTCCTGGCGGCTGCCCGCCAACAACGGGGGGAGGTAGTGGTCCAGCATGTTCTCCAGGTGCATCGGATGGTCCTTCCTGCGGCGCTGCTGATCCGAGCGAATCCGCCGGATTGCCAGGGGTCGAGCTCCACCCGACCTCGCCTGTCGGCAGGCCGCCTGTCCGCAACGATGCCGGACCATCCTCGCCGGCACAAACACAACCCGCGAATCGCGGTCACTGGCTGGGTACAAGTAACCAGGATGTTGGCCAGAATTGTGAACATAGATAATTTAGGAATATCAGGCAAGATACCTATCGGCCGGTGTCCCAAAAAAACTTTAACTTTGGTAAGCATTAGACTGACAACTTATGTAAAGATAGGGCAACCCGGGGCTGCAGGACAGACGTCCAGCCAGGACGGGCCACGAGGGGACGCTGGCCGGCCCATTTGCGCCCCCTGGTGGGACGATGCCCAGGCGGCCGCGCGATACGCCCGCGAAGCCGGCTCGCCCGCATCCCCCACCGCATCCCCCTTCACGGGGTTGCTGTTATCGGACGTTGCCACCCAGGTACGCTTGGCCATTGGCACGATCGCCATCGGCCGAGGCAACGCCACCTGAGCCACGACGCTCAGCCGGTTCCGAGCCAAGGCGCCACGTCTTGCCCGAACGGGGCGTGGCCGTATCATGGGCGGTTGTGCATCGCATGAAACGTCACCGCTTGGCTCAGGTACTGTCGTTCCTGTGGATGGGATCGGTCGGATGCGGAGCAGGTTCGCGCGGCCCGACACAGATGACCGGTCCGTGGCGGACCGAGGCCATCCCACCGGTGCCCGACGTGATCGCCGCGCAGCGGGTCGTCTACGTCTCGCCCAATCTCCTGGCGGGTGACACGTCATTCGAACTGCCCGCCGGCAACGGGCCTGTCATGTCCCGACAAGGAGCTTCACCGACGGAGCACGTCAGGCCGAGTCCCTGCCTGTCGAAGCGAGTAACCACGTTGGTCGTCCACGGGCGGCGGGCCTTGCGCCTGTTCACGGCACCAGGCGGGCCTGGGTGTGCGATCCACTGGCGAGAGGTCCGACTCGAGCCGAAAAGGGTCTACACATTCAGCGCCTACGTGCGCGGGGTGGCCGGTTCGGCTACGATCCGGTTGGACCCAGGCTGGCCGATGGACCGGTGGCGAGCAGAAGCGTTCCAGATCACCGATCAATGGCAACGCTGCCAGGTGTCGTTTCAGACGCGCCGAGACGAAGCCGAACAGGTATCCCCGATTTGCACGCCGGCTCTGCTCGTATCGGCCAGCGTTCCACAGGATTCCGGCGCCGGGAGCCCTCCAGCCTGGCTCGATATCGACGCGGTGCAGTTGGAGGCCGGCGCGACCGCCAGTCGGTACCACCCCCAGTCGGCGGTCGAGTGTGCCGCTGCCCCCGCAGAACCGTGGCTGTTAGGTGCCGCCCACGCCGGACAACCCGTCCGAATCGACTGCACAGTCCGGAACAACACGGCTGAGCACGTCGGGCTGCAGCTCGTCTGGCAATTGTCGGATGTGCTGAACCCCAAGCCGCGTCTTCGCGTGTTGGATCTCGAGTTGCCGCCGGGCCACGGGCACGACGTCGCGTTGGACTTCGGCGTGGAAGGCGTGGGCTACTACGTCCTGCAGACCGACGTTCGCGGGGGCGTGGACGTCGGCCTGGTGGACCGGGTGGGTCTGGGAGTCGTGGGGGCGTCGGCAGTCAAGCATGGTCGTGTGGGATCGTTTCTCGGCCTGGCGGAGGCCGACGTAGGCATGGGCTCTGGACGAACGCGGTCGCTGACATCGCAGCCGATGGCCACGTCGCTTTGGACACTGTCCCCCCAGCGCGTGGTATGGCGGTGGCGTGACCTGGAGACCGCGCCGGGCGAGGACGACCTCGCCGCCGCGCATCGTGTCATCGACGCGATGGCGGCTGCCCGGGTTGAACCGGTCGTCTGTCTGGCAGGGCCGACGGCGGATCTCGCGCCGGCGTGGGCGGTTGGCGGCGATGGCGGCGAGAGGCGCGTCGATCGTCGGCAGTATCGCCAGTTTGTCTTCCGCGTGGCAGGTCACTTCCGCAACCGGGTCCGCTTCTGGCATCTGCCCCCGGGGCCGAATGACGAACGGCTGGCATGGGCACGCCTGTTCCGCCAGGCCGTGAAGCTGGCCAGTCCGCAAGCCAGTGTGGTCGGGCCGGAATTCGTGCCGTCGGGGGGATCGGGTCCAACGGAGCTGTCTACCTTTCTGGCTGCGGGGGGCGCGGACGAGGTGGACGTTCTGTTGCACCGTCTGTGTGCCCCGGAAAAGGTCGGGCTTCGCGGAGACTGGGATCAGCTCGATGGCGACCTGGCCGACGTGGCCAAGGCGTGCGCCGCAGCGGGCAAGGCCGATCTACCCCGCTGGGAGGCCACCCCCGCCTGGTTCTGGCCCGACCGGGCCGGCCCGGCCGACCGGGCGATCCGCATCCACCGAACGGCCCTGTTACTCAAGAAACACCGTGTCAGTTGTTGGCTGGTGCCGCCGCACCCCGTGCCGAAGGAGGCGGCGTCTCGAGATTGCCCGGTCGAGGCGGTTACGTATGCGACCATGGCGGGACGATTCGCATCCGCGGAGTTCCGACGACAGCAGCGGGTCGGGCAGGACGTTGTCGCCATGTTGTTCGACGCGACTGGAGGTCCGTTCGCGGCGCTGATTCGCACGTCATCCTCCCCGTCCGCTGCGCCGGTCACGATCTCGATCCCCGCCGGCCTGCGCGTCGAGAACCTGTTCGGTCGGGTGTTGGCGGACGGGAGCATCCCGGCAGAGCTGACGCTCTCGTTGGCGCCCGTCTACGTGCAACCTGTTGAGGATCGGGAAGACTGGGTGTACGGGCAGAACGCCCTGGCCGGCATTGCTGTGCGGGCAAACTAGAGATAGCCCAGATCGCGCAGACGGCGGTGGGTCTTCTCGTCCGTGGGAGGTCCCTTGCCTCGTTGGTGCAGGCCTGCATAGGGTTTCGAGGCCGTCAACCACTGTCTCAACACCTTGGCCAGGTGGTCGGCGACGGCACGCTGCGTCGCGATCAGGTTCCTGGTCTCGCCCGGGTCTTTACCGACGTGATAGAGTTCCTCCCGTCCGGCCGGTCCTCGGATGTACTTCCACGGCCCCTGCCGAACGGCCCGAAACACCCCGACCCATGGCGTCATGTCGAACCGCGTGTCGACTCTCTGGGCCACGTCCAGCCCGGCGCCTGGCACCCAAAGCTCGACGACGGCGAGCCGCCCGGTCAGGCCAGGTACGGGCGAATTCGTCGAACGGGTGGTGGTCGTCGGCGCCCGCGCTTTCCCGTTGGGCGGCGGCAAGAGGGAACGGCCAAACGTCGAGCCCGTGCGGGTTGGCGAACCGCAAACCGCATCCATCACGGTCGGCAACAAATCGGTCAGTTGGACCAACTCCTGGGAACGCCCTCGCTCAAGGCGCCTGGGATAGCGCACGATCAGCGGCACGTGCGCGAGCGTGTCGTACACGCACCACGAATGGCCGAGCATGTGGTGATCTCCCAGGTTCTCCCCGTGATCGGCCGTGATGATCACCAGTGAGTCATCGAGCGGCACGCGCCTGGCCAGGATCTCCAACAGCTCTCCGACGTAGTCGTCCAGCAACCGCGTTTCGCCGTTGTAGGTATTGCTGAGCAGCTCGAGCTCTGCAGGGGTATAGCAGTCGCGGCGGAGCAGCGAGAACTCGATCTTCCGGTGTGCCGGCCAGGTATACCGGTAGGACATGCCCACGTCGTCGGGCTTGAGGAAGACGGCCCGGTGGGGGAGGTGCGGCCGGTAGGGCTTGTGCGGCTCCATGTAGTTGACAAACAGGAAGAAGGGCCGCTTCGGATCCCGCTCGACGAGCCAGCGGGCCACGAGCTGATTGGTGAACTTGGCCCCCTCATCCTGGGCCGTCAACGCCCCCAACCACTTGCCGACGTGGGCCGAAGGGTAAAGCGCCTTATCGACGAACGCGTAGAGGCTGTTGCCGCGGACCTCGTGCAACAGCTTCGGGATGACGATCCGGCCGAAGCCCTGTCCCGTGTTGCTGAATCCGCTGATCCAGGCGTTGTTGGTGAAGGCGATGGTCTCGTAGCCGGCCAACCCGAGGGTCTCGGCCATCGTGGTGAACCCATCGTTGAGCCACCTGTGGTTCTCGGTCGCGCCATGCTCGCTGGGAAACAACCCCGTGAACATCGAAGCGTGCGCGGGAAGGGTCCAGACGGAGGGCGAGATGCAGTTCTCGAAGACACGAGCGTCGGCCGCGAAGGCATCCAGGCGAGGGGTCGTGGGCAAGCCGTAGCCGTAGCAACCCAGCCGGTCCACTCGCTGGGTATCGAGCACGACCAGGATCACGTTCGGCCTGTGGTCGCTGCGTGGCGATCCGCCAGCAAACGGCGTTGTCCATCCGGTGGTGTGGGCCATCAGCCTGGGGCGCTCGGGCCACTGGATCACGAAGCAAATCGCCAAGACCCCCAACGCCGGCCAGAAGGCCAACCGCCCCAGCCCCCGCGCCCACCGCGCCGGACGCGTCCGCGCCAGGCCGCGCACGACCGCGTAACCGACGATGGTCGAGACGAGGAGATGACCGGCCATCGCCAGCGACCAGAGATGGGTCCACCCGACGACCGCCGGGACCCCCGCCTCGAGCGAGCCCAGCCAGAGCCCGGAGGTGATGAAAGCAGCACCGACAATCGCCACCCCCAGGACACCCGGCCAGACTCGACTTCGAAGCCGGCGACTCACGACGGCCAGCAGCGCACACATCGCTCCCAGAATCACGCCGGCCAGCATCCAAAACAGGCCGTGGGCCAGCGCGGAGTAGCTCAACACGTCGGTCCACTGACGCACCCCCATCATCGAGGGGTAGCGCAGACTCGTACGGATTGGCTGAACGACTCCGATGAGAAGCCCGCCAATCAGTGCGGTCCGGACGGTCCAGACGAACACCGACTTGGCGGTCGTCCACCGCCTTGCAGGCACGATCAACCCGTCGAGGTCCGCGGGCGCGGACACTCTCTCCGGGGATGCTGGCGCTCCCACGGCGCTTTTCCCTTCCCGAGGCTTGCCTACATTGTCTTCCTGGGAACAGGGGTGAATATAACCGATGCGGTTGCGGCAGGCAATACCCGCGTCGCCACCCCGGGCGAATCATCGTCCGGGCATGGCGCTGCTGCGGTGCAGCGGCCAGACCTCCCGGTTGACCCGCGCCACGGCCTTGACGAAAACGTCGTAGGGCTCGTCGCGGATGTCGACCAGGCCGTAGTTGCCGTTCTCGCCGTCGAAGCGCCCCTCCTTGGGCTCGTCCATCCATCGGAACCAGTGATAGCCCACGAAGAACGGCTGGCCCATCCACGCCTTGACGTATTTGGCGTAGCGTTCGCCCCGGATCTTCTGGGTCGCAACGAGCGGCTGGATGGCGAGTGCGGGCGGATACGTGTTCGGCAGGCCGCTGTCCTTCGATCGGAACCCGAACTCGGTGATCAGCAGAGGTTTCCTGGCCAGTTCGTAGAAGCCGGTCATGTCGGGCTGTCGGGGAACGTAGTCGGTCGTCTTGCGCCACCGAGCATAGGTGAGGTGGCCGACCGGACCCAGCTCGTAGAAGTTGATCGAGACCACGTCGCAAAACTCCCCGCAGGCCTTGACGGCCATCCGCGGCGCGACCCAACTGACGAACCGGCAACCCAGGATCAGGTGGTGTGGGTCTTCCGCCCGGATCGCCTCGGCGCACGTGCGGAAGTACTCTCTGGCCGCCATCAACACGAAGGCCTGGCGATCCGCCTCGGCGGCCTCGGCGCGACCGGGCAGCGGGGTCAGCTTCTTGCAGGCGGCCAACGCCTTCCATGACTTGATGGACGGCGACCAGGTCTCGTTGAAGGCCTTACGGGTCTTGTAGCGCTGCCGAAGACTGCGGCACCATGCCTGCTTGCCCGCGGCCTCCGCTGGCAGCGTCAGGTAGCGGTCGAACAAGTTGGGGGCCATTCGCCAGTCGTGGTCCCACGCCATCTCGTTGTCCAGGAAGTAGCCGATCAACCAGGGGTCGTCGCGGTGGCGTCGACACTGCGTGGCCCGCTTGGCAACATGCTGGTGGAACTTGGGGTCGAAGAAGTCCGGTAGCTCCCCGGTGAGCCAGTTCCCGCCGGCGCCGCTGGTCATGCTGAGGATGTCCGCCCGCGGGGTCTGGCGGACCTCTCGGCCTGACCAGCAGGCCATCGTGTTGAACCCCCACTGCCGCATGCGACGGCGCGCGACCTTGGCCCAGGTGGCGATGTCGCCGTGCTTGGCCAGGACGCCCTCCTTGTACGGATAGCGCTTCGTGCCGCGGATGAAGCTGCCCGTCGGCTGGACGCAGCAGGCGCCTATTGACAGAAACCCATGCCCCTCGGGGGTCACCAGCCACCACCGCTTCCCATCGTAGTGGGTTCGGAAGAACCGGCCCCGCTCGAACCGGACGGCCTTCCAGCCCCCGAAGCGGTCGAACGACAGCTTGGCGTCATCGGCGGCACCGGCCGCCAAGGCGATGGCGGCAACGGCCGGCAGCAAATCGATCATGACAGTGGCTCCCTTGTTCAAGTTTGGGGACGCGAGAAGCGAATCCTATCGTTCGGGGTAGACGAACGCCAAGGTCTGGTCCTGTCGGTTCTTGTCGGCACGCTGAGACGCCCACAGGTTCAGCAGGGCCATCATCAACGTGTCGGCCCGGGTGATGGCCTCGTAGTGGTCGTGCTTCGTGGACGCCTTCGGCAGCGGCGACCCATCACCCAGGAACATCCGGATCGCCCGCTGCGCGAAATGGTCCGCGCGGTTCAGATACGTCCTGTCGGCCGTGATCTCGTGCGCGGCGAGCATCAGACAGATCACGTCGCCCAGCGTGCCCGGATAGACCGGAAACGCGATGTCGGGCTCGCTGTCGAGGTATCGATCGGCCGCGCCGACCACCAACGCCTTGTAGCCGTCCAGCTTGACCTGTCGGTAGCGCAGCATGCACAGGTTAGCGATCACCGCGTCGGTCGAATCGCCGTATCCTGTCGCCCACAGGCGGGTGTAGGCGCCCCGGTCCCCCCACTTGCGGATGTCCAACGAATGGGTGCTGGCGATCTTGACGAACCCCTTGCCGTCCTTGCCGACCCGGTGCTCGAGCCTCAGGAAGACCTTGTCGGTCCGGGAGGCACTCTGACGCATCTTCTGCGCCAGCGCCTCGGGCATCGCCTCGGCCCCGTCCCACAAATCCACCGCGAGCGACAGGTTGCTCTGCGGCCAGAGCATCTCGCCCTTCGATCGTTCGGCGCTCTCAGCGGGAATCGCGTCGGTCTTGGGGCTGCGGCGCCCGTCGAAATACGCCAGAAGCGTCTCGATGGCCTTGGCGAAGACCGGGTCTTTCGTCTGACGGTAGGCCTCGGCCCACGTGGCGATGTAGAACCCCCCGTGCCGCGGGTACTCCGAGTTCGTCCCCGGACCGTGCTTGTCGTATCGGGCGTGGCGGGAGAAGTTGCCGGTCTTGTGGTCGCCGATCTGATGGTCCCACACCCCGCGGGCGAATTTCGCACACGCCTCCGGCGCCAATGTGAATGAGCGCTGCCACAGGACCCACGGGCGGAAGTACTCGTGCGTGGTGCCGGCCGGTTTGTGGATGATGGCCTCTGCATTGAAGTCCCACCCGATGTGCTCACCCCACGCAAGGAGTCCCGTCGCGGGGCTCTGGCAGTGCTCGAAGAACCACTTGAGTGTCTTGTCCGCCTCGGCGGCGTACCGTGAGTCGCCCGTGACCTTCGTCAGCCCGTACAGCACCTGGTAGAGGTTCAGGTCGTGCATCGGGTTCGCGCCGGTGAGCATCCGGTCGTGCGGGCGGATGCCCCAGGCCTCGCGGCGGATGCCCCCGATCCGCTCCAGCACCTTGCCCGCGGGCAGTCGGAGCGTCTCGCGGTCCAGCGTCGTGGCGAACAAGGGGGAGCGGACCTGGCCATACGTGTCGCGCCCCTGCCGGATCATGGCGTCCGCGTACGCGCGGACGACCTTCAGATAGTCCGCGCGGCTCGAGGCCGACGGCTTGGCTTCCGGCGGGACGGGCTTGCCCAGCGCCGCCAGGATGCTCGCGACCACCTGCTTGGCCAACACCGCCGAGCCCTCGGGGGTGAAGTGCACGTTGACGGGCCTCTGAATCTGCTTCAGTCGCGGCAGGGCGAAGGCGTACAGGTCGTCGATGGCGATCTTGTTGGCGTCCATGATTTTCTTGGCCACCGCGTTGTAGGCGATGACGTCGGCGTTGCTCCGCGGCGGTCTGAGCTCTCCCTCCGGCACGGGCGTGGTGCTGGCCCAGATGAGCTTGGCGCCGGTGGCCTTCATACGCTTGACCAGCTCTTGCAGGTTCTTGTCGTACTGATCGATGAGCACCTGATGCTTGCCGTGGGGCATGATCTTCAGGTCGTGCAGGCCCCAGTTGAAGTGGATGACGTCCCACTTGTCCTTGCCTAGCCATTGCTTCAGGCTCTCCAGGCCGCGGATCGTCGGCCCGCCGTTCACGGGAATCCGGTGCAGGTTCGCCTTGCCTTCGAGCAGCTTCCGCGTCGGGACCGTGTAGCCGATGGAGATCGAGTCTCCGATCAGCAAGACCCTCGGCAGTCCGGGAACGTCCTTCACCTTCGCATAGGCGGGGTTCGGCTTCTTCCTAGGTGCCTTGCGCTTCCCGGCGGCGGCCCGGGCGAGCTGACCCACAGAACACACCAGGACCGCCGCGACAACAACGGCCGTCATCCGTTTGGCCATGTCCGGTCTCCTTACTACGAATCTGGTCGGTACGGCGAATCGAAGCATGTTACCCCACGGCCTCTCGCGCCGCCAAGGACCCGATCGCCTCGAGGCCCGCCCTCCTGAACGATTCTGGCATACACATCAATAAGCGCGTTGAGCAGCAGGCTTCCGACGTGCTAGACTGAGCGTATTGCTTCTGCTGACGGATGAGTAGTGTGTTCTATCAGGCGGGAACGCGATGGGCAGCTCATACGACATCGGATTGGCCAAGGACGAGGATCTGGCCGGGGCGATCGAGCTGTGGCGATCGGTCGGTCTGACGAGCTCGCTTCGAAGTGACGACCAGATCGAAGAGGCCCTCAGGACGCATCCGTCGTTGATCTTGGTGGTGGCTCGCAGCGAAGGGAACGTCGTCGGGACGGCACTGGCGGGGACGGATGGGTGGTGGGGATGGGTGTATCGGCTGGCCGTCGCGCCCGAGCATCGAGGACAGGGCATCGGTAGGGCGCTGGTGGGCGAGGTTGAACGTCAGCTTCAGGCACGGGGGGTCCGCTACGCAAACGCGATCGTAAGTCGCGACAACGCATCTGCGCTGGGCGTCTTTGGCGCGGTAGGTTGGGAAGTCGACGGGACGCACGTCCGCATCAGCAAGCGGATCTAGATGCGCTGGCGCGCTAGCACCCCGCCCTCATCCGACGAGATGCGAGAACCACAGATCGTCAGGGCGATCGCCGACAGCAAGAGGGGCAGCGCCCGTCGGCGTCGCTTGTCCTGGTCGACGGGGCGTCCTACGATCGAACTGCATCGATCGGGATGTGGTTCCCATGACCAGACACGTCTCCAATCGGCGAGAAGATCGATCCCGCGCATCCCGGCGATCGGGGCAGCGAGGCAGGTGGCTGCTTCTGATCGGTTCGTCTCTCGCGACGCTGGTCGTCGCCGACTTCGCGCTCCGCGTGGTCGGCTACGGGGCCGATCGCGGACCGTACATCCAGGAATTCGTCGGCACGGGGATCCGGCTGACGTGCTTTGACCGCAACCTGAACGACTACCTGGATGTCGATCTGACCGACCCCGCCGTGCGTCGGCGCCTCTACGACGAATACGGTGTGATGGACATGGAGGGGCTGTACCCCCACACGCCCCACGGGGTGCTCTCGCCGTGCGATGAGCGCGGGATGCGTCCCGGTCAGATCCGTCCGAAGGCGCCGGGCAAGATCCGCGTGATCGCCATCGGCGACAGCTTCACGTACGGACAAGGGCTCAAGCCGGGGGATCCATGGCCCGCACAACTCGAGGCCGTGCTGGACAGCGAGGGGGGCTCTGGGCGGTTCGAGGTGCTCAATGGCGGCATCAGCGCCAGGCAGGTGGATACGATCACGGAGCTCTGTCGCAAGGAATGGCTGGGGCTCGAGCCGGACGCCGTCGTCTATGCGTGGTATCTGAACGATCCGGTCCTGTCCGGGGACTTCACGACGATCCACGCGGAGGTGGTCCGCGGCTCGCACGAACAGATGCGGTTCGTCCACGGGCGATACATGAGCAAGGGCTGGGACACCGTGACGGGGCTTCGTCGGCTCAGCGCGATCTACGATCTGGCCTGGTGCAAGGTGAATGAGCTGGCCCGCGACCGGCTGCTGCCGGCTTGCTACAACGGGATGTACGGCGAGGACAACGCCGAGGGTTGGGCCAAATCGCGACGACTCCTTCAGTCGACGGCCGAGGCGTGTCGAACGCGCGGTTCGAGGTTGCACGTGGCGATCTGGCCGATGCTCATCGATCTGGGCGCGAGCTATCCGTTCGATCCGGCGCACCGCGCCGTGGCCGAGGTGTGCCGCGAGGCAGAGATCCCCGTCCTCGACCTTCGCGAGCGGCTTCGCGCGTATCGGATCGACACGCTGATCCTGCATCCGATGGACCGCCACCCCAGCAAACGGGCGTGTCGAATCGCCGCCGTGGCCATCCGCGACCACTTGCGTGAGCATCACCCGGCGTGGTTCCGTTGATCCTTGCCCGGACGACGGCGTCGACGGCGTGCGGACCGAGGGATTCACGCTCGACGGTTGGCTCATTCGCGTCGGCGCCAGAAGGCATTCTTCGTGGTGCCACAGGCCGAGCCCAGCGCCCCCTCGAAAATGGCGACTCCCCGCTTGACGAGCGGAACGCCCATCCCGCAAACTACGGCCACCAGCACCGATCCATCGCCTACGTGCAAGCGCGAGGGTGCAGACGGGCACGTGCCGGGCCCGTTAAGATGTCCCGGCCGGGATTGCGGTCACCCGATGCAGGAGGAAGGGCATGTTTTGCAGAAACTGCGGTCAGCAGGTGGCGGACCAAGCGGTGATGTGCGTCGGATGCGGGTGTCCTCCTCTGGCCGCGACCCAGTTCTGTCAGAATTGCGGCAACGCCACCAACCCGGGGGAGCAGATCTGCCGGAACTGTGGGTGCGCGCTCGTGATCCGAGGGGCGGGCGGTGCGGCGGGGGGGAGATCCAAGATCGTGGCGGGCATCCTGGGAATTCTCCTCGGGTCGTTCGGGGTCCATCGCTTCTACCTGGGATACATTGGCATCGGGGTCCTTCAGATCGTCGTGACGCTGCTCACGTGCGGGATCGGCGGGCTCTGGGGGCTCATCGAGGGGATTCTCATCTTGACCGGGTCGATGAATACGGACGCCGACGGCCAACCCCTGACCGACTAATCTAGCGTGAGGATCACTTCGCAACGGGCCTGTCCTCAGGCCCAGTCTGTCGCCGCCGCGCATTGCGCAGACAGGAAGTGGCGTGCATCCCCCATTTCGTCTCGGCGCTACTTGCGCTTCGCCTTCGGCGCTGCCCATTTCCGCAGGACGTTGCGGACGGCCTCCTGGCGGATCTTCAGATCCGAGAGCGTCGGCTTGCCCGCCTTGGCGCGGACGGTGTTGTACCGGTCCGTCAAGATCTGCTGGGCCTCGTCATACATCGCGGCATACTCGCCGTCCTGATCTGCGAAGATGAGGATGGCCGATTCCCGCTCCTCGGCGGGCTCCTTGTCTAGCCAGGCGAGGAAGTCTTTCTCGAAGCCGAGCGCCGCCCGCATCCTGGACGAGTTCCGCCGGTCGGGTCTGGGGGATATCGCCGGGGTGCGAGAAGACTTGGGCTTGGCGCGGGCGCTGGACTCCGGGAGCGGCGTAGGCAGGCCGCGTGTCCCTGTCTTGGTGCGGACACTGGACTTGCCACGCGGGACCACCTTGGAACGAACGTCCAGCTTCCGAGGCCTGTTGAGATTCGTAGGCTTGGGCATTTGGTCCATCGTGGTCGCCGCCTCGCTGGCCAACCCGACCATCACCAGGAGGGGCGCGGCGACCCCCACGACGAACGCCACGACCCATCCAAGGACGGTGATCAACCCCAGGACGAGTCCGGCAATGGCCAACCCCCTGGGTTCTCTGCGCATGCCGATCGCGCTGAGGATGACGCCCAACAGGCTGGTGAGCCCACAGGTAAAGAGCCCCAGCAACGACAGGACGAAGCCTGCCACACCGAGACCATTGCTTTGTGATTGGGTCTGAACAACGACCTGCTGCTGCGGTGGAGCGGTTTCTGCCATAGCACTCCCCTTTCATACTGCACAGGCGTTGCCTGCGAGATGTTGGCGCGACCCTATCGACGGCGCTCTTGGCTGTCAAGCATCGGGGGCATCGCCGAGGGCCTGGTGTGCATGACAGACTCGGCCGCCGCTGGGAACGGTGAGGGCGCAGCCCCGTTTCGGAGTCCATGGCGCTGCGGTCTCGCTCCAAGCCCTGTACCATGCGCGTGCTCGGGTCGGTCCGCGAGGCGGCGGGCTGAGTGACGTTCACCGGGTTGTCACCTGTGATCTCGGGAACTCGATGGCAGACGCGAGACCGATTCTGTATCTGCTGATCGGCGCGTTCCTCGCCGGACACATCGCCTATCGGGTGATCGTGTGGCGGCGTCAAGTCCGCGCTGTTCCCGATCGCGACAGACGCAGGCGGGCACTCCGGCAGATCCGGTCGATTCAATCATGGCCGCGGCGTCTGGGCGGCTTGATGGCGGTGCTCTCCATCTTGTCGTTGATTCTTCTGATCGAGCACACACATCGAGCGCCGGAATCGACTCGACTCTGGTTGCCTATGGCTGGGGTTTATCTGCTCATGTTGCTTGCGCTTGGCGCATCCATTCCGGTAACCCGGAGGGTGCGAGTGTTCTTCCATCAACTCGGAGTCTACGCGCACGGTTTCTGTCCTGAGTGCCTGTCGTCCCTGCTGGGGTACATCGAGGATGGACGGTGTCCGACGTGCGATCACGCCTTCGCAGCTGAATCGTTGAAGGAGCTCTGGTCTGACGTCAGGAGACTCCTGCCGCGTTCATCACCTCGGCTCAAGGAACGGGACAAGAGGCGCCAGCGCCTGGACAACGTCCCGAAGCGCTTATCGCCGATCGGGTGGTTTGCCGGCGCCCTTTCCGTCTTCCTGTACGTTGGTCTGTGGGGCTTGAGTTGGCAAGGGGGGGTGGAATGGGCGTTGCCACTCGCCGGGATCCTCACGTACTTCATGCCGATCCCGTATTTCGCTCTGCGGGCGATCAGCCGTGAGGGGTTCTTCAAGAAACTCGAAGAAGAGCATTGCCAGGTCTGCCTCGAATGCCACTACTCGCTGGCGGGACACCCCAAGGGCGGGTGTTGTCCGGAATGCGGCTTTGAGTTCACGCCGGAATCGCTCAGGGCAGACTGGAAGAGGATCCTCAAGGCCTCACGCTGGTGGAAGTTCCGCTGGAAGTGACAAACGGCCGACTTCGACGCAGGTGAGACATCACCCAACACACGGGACGTGGCTTTCGGGCGATGACCTTCAGGGGATGCCGATCGACGAGGCACTTGTGTCCCCCACCGCCCGCGCGATGGGGCGCGCACGCCCTGCGTTTTCCGAGTTTTTGGCGCTGCGTTGTGGCATGCACCCTTGTACCATGCGCGTGATCGGATCCGTCCGCGATGCGGACGACGTAGCGTTCACCAGATCGTCATCTGTGATTGGGCAAGCTCGATGGTACAGCCGAGGTCGATGCTCCTTCTGCTGGGCTGCGCGTTGCTCGCCGGGATCATCGCCTACAGCGTGATCGTGCGGCGGCGCCGGGCCCGCGCCATTCCCGATCGCGACCGACGCAGGCGGGCACTTCGGCAGATCCGCTCGATTGAATCATGGTCGCGCCGCTTGCGCCTCTTGGGCGTCCTTGCTGTCGCCATTTCGTGGTTGATCCTTGTGGTGAAATATGGTGACCGACCTCCGGGGTCAGTGTGGTTCCCGTGGAGCTTCTTCGGGTTCATGCTGTTCTGCGTAGTCATGGGTTCTGTGTCTGCGGTCGCGGACCGGAAGGAGCGTCGGTTCTTCCACCAACTGCAAGTCCACGGCGATGACTTCTGCCCCGAGTGCCTGTCATCCCTGGCGGGCTGCGCCGAGGATGGGCGGTGCCCGGCGTGCGATCACGCCTTCGCACCCGAATCGCTGAAGGAGCTCTGGTCCGACGTAAGGGCGCTCCTGCCGCACACGGTCGGTCGCTTCGGCGAGCGATCCAAGGCCCGCCAGCGGCTGGAACAGGTTCCGAAGCGCTTGTTGCCAATAGGGTGGCTTGCCGCATCCTTCTGCGTCTTCATATGCCTTGGCCTCTGGGGTCTGTTCCTTTCGACAGGGGTCGGATGGGCGGTTTCGCTTTCCGTGTTCTTCGCGCTCATGACGGTAATCATATGTCTCGCTCTGCTAACAGGCCGTCGTAGGGCCTTCTTCGAGCGACTGGAGAAGGAGGGGTGGCTGATCTGCCCGGAGTGCCACTACTCGCTGGCGGGACATCCCGACGGCGGGTGCTGCCCGGAATGCGGCTTTGAGTTCACGCCAGAATCGCTCAGGGCAGACTGGGAGAAGGTCGTCGAGGCCTCACGCTGGTGGAAGTTTCGCTGGAAGTGATCGACGCGTACATTCTCTCGGTCCCGTAGGGATCCAGCGAGAATAGCCCAGGACTTCAGTCCTGGGAACGGGCGTCGCTCGAAAGACAGAGTCCCGTAGGGACGAATGAACGAAGCGTTCACAATTCATCCGTCCCTACGGGACTGGGATGTTGGCCGCGTTTCGCAGCCCCAGGAGTGAACTCCTGGGCTATTCTCACTGCGTCCCTACGGGACGCACCGCTCGGTCGGCATGAAGGCCACGCCGGATCGGTCGCACCGCGCGTCACGGGCGGCGGGCGGATTGGGCGAGTCTCTTGCCGAGCTCGTGGGCCTCTTTCAGGCGGTCCTCCTTCTTGAGGATTTCTCCTCTCAGCGTGACGCCGGGCACGACGATCTGGCCGAGCAGGTCCATTTGCAGGTACTCGAAACACTTTCGGAAGAACGCCAGCACGAGCGCAGCCGTCTCGGGGTTGTCTTCTTCGAACGGAACAGCGACGACGGCCGACGTACCCTGAAGCGTCTTGCGGTTCTCGGGACAGTTGAAGAAGACGAACCGGTCGACGAACGCCTTCATCAACGCGGTCGGACCATACCAGTAGACGGGCGTGCCGAAGACGATGACGTCACTCGCGGCGATCCGCGGGTACAGGCCATTCATGTCGTCGTCCTTGGTGCAGTCCTTGCCCTGCCAGCAGGCGTGGCAGCCATCGCACTCGCGGATCGTGAGGTCGCCGAGTAGGATCTGCTCGGTCACCGCCCCCTGCGCCTCGGCGCCGGCCAAGATCCTGGAGACCAAGATGTGGGTGTTGCCGTTTTTGCGAGGGCTTCCCACGACGCCGAGCACTCTGGTCATCGACCGATCTCCTGGACCTCCGCAACGGCCAGCGATGGCTAGGGGTAGACGCGTCCCAGCAGGCGCGGAAACGGGATCGTCTCGCGGACGTGCTTCAGGCCGCAGATCCACGCGAGCGTCCGCTCCAGCCCCAGCCCGAACCCGCCGTGCGGCACGCTGCCGTAGCGACGCAGGTCGAGGTACCACTCGTAGGGCTCGCGGGGCAGGCCCTCATCGGCGATCCGCTGGACCAGCGTCTCGTAGTCGTCCTCGCGCTGCGAGCCGCCGATGATCTCACCGTACCCCTCGGGCGCCAGCAGGTCGAAGTTGTTGACCACGCGGCTGTCGTCGCGGTTCACGTACATGTAGAACGCTTTGGCCTGCTTGGGATAGTGCGTCACGAACGTGGGCCGCTCGTGCAGCCGGCTGATGATGGTCTCGTCCGATCCGCCGAGGTCGGTGCCCCATGCAAAGTTGCGAGCGAGTTCCATGTGATGCGGGACGTTGCCGATCTCCTCAACCAGATCGGCATGTTCCTCCCGAGCCGCGGCGACTTGCTGGGCGAGCTGGTCGGCCTTCCATTTCTTGACGCCCGACTGCTGCCGCTCCTGCTCCATCCGCTCGATGTCGGTGGACACCTGATCGGCCCGGGCCTGCTTGGCGGCCAGGTCCTGCTGCATGAAATGCTGCGTCTCATCGCGGCGCAGCGTCTCGGCGGCCTCGGTATAGGTCATCCGATCGAAGGGCTTGGCGATCCGCTCCAGCGGTCCTGTATCGCGGCCCAGCTCGGCCAGGTCCGCGCGGTGATCGTTCAGGACCCGCGTGACCAGACAATCGACCAGGTCCTCGGCCACGGCCATGACCTCGTCCAGGTCGGCGTAGGCGATCTCCGGCTCGAGCATCCAGAACTCGGTGAGATGCCGGCGGGTCTTGCTCTTCTCGGCCCGGAACGTGGGCCCGAAGCAGTAGACCTTGCCGAACGACATGGCCGCCGCCTCCAGGTACAGCTGTCCCGTCTGGGCCAGGTAGATGGGGTCGCCGAAGTAGTCCACCTCGAACAGCGTGCTGGCGGCCTCACCGATGGCGGGCGAGAAGATCGGCGTGTCGATCAGCGTGAACCCGCTGCGGCTGAAAAACGAGCGGATCTCGTCGACCAGCGTGTGGCGGATCCTCAGGATCAGATACTGCCGCCTCGAGCGGAGCCACAGATGCCGGTGCCGCATCAAAAAGTCGACGCCGTGCGCTTTGGGCGTGATGGGATAGGGCTCGGCCTCGTGGACGACCTCGACGTCGACGACGGCCAGCTCCGCACCGCCCGGCGCCCGCTCGTCGATCCGCACCGTGCCGGTCACCGTCAATGCGGACTCCTGCGGCAGGTGTCGGAGCCGATCGAAGCGGTCGGCGGTCTGGTCGGTCCGTTCCACGACGCACTGGCAGATGCCCGTGCCGTCACGGACGATGACAAAGGCCACCTTGCCGCTCGACCGCGTTCGATACACCCACCCGCGGATCCGAACCGTCTGGTCGGCGTGCTGGGATAGTTCGGCGATCGTCGTGGTGTCTGGCGTGGTCATGGTCACCCTTGTGGGTGAAGGGGTGGCCGATTGTCAGAACCGCTCAGCCAGGGCGGCGTCGACTCGCTGCAGGATCTCGGCCGCATGCTTGAGCCGGGCGTCGAGCTGCTCGCGAAGCTCCCGGGCCATGTCGGCGTCCTCGAGCTGGCCCAGGTTGACGCGGACGTTGAAGGCCGCTCCCCGCGCAGCCGCTTCACACAACACGGCCGCCACGCCCACGTCGCTCAGCAACCACGGATTGCAGACCGGCAGGAGCCGCTCGATCTCCTCGAGGACAACCACGGCCATCGAAACGATCTCCTCCGGCACGGCGATGGCGGTCTTCAGTGCCAGGTTGCTCCGCTCGGCCTTGGTCGGATCGTCCTTGGGCAGCTTGCTCGCCTCGCTGTAGAGCCCATAGGCGGCGATGTCCTCGGCGACCAGCCGCCGGAACATCTCCTGGGCCCGGGAGAACTTCTCGGCGATCGGTCGGACGGCCTCGTGGAACTCCGCGTACTTCTTGCCCTTCAGCGTGAACCCGGCCGACATCTGGGCCATCGTCGTCCCCAGCACCGCCACCAGCGACGAAACGCTCCCGCCGCCCGGGGTCGGCTTGGCTGCGGCCGCGTCGTCCACGAATCGGGTCAGGGGTTCATCGAAGTAGTTGATTGCCTCATCGCCCATCTCGATCTCCTCTCCGGCGGAGAAAGGGGTCAGGCATCTTTCGCCTGGGTCACAGCTTTCCGAAGCATCGGGCCACTGTCGCGGCGAAAGCAGCCAGACCCCTTTCTCTTCGCGCATTGGCGTTCAATCGACCGCGGTTGGCTTGATGCCGATCTTCACGTCCTCGGGCTTCGGCGTCGCCACCGTGATGATCATCCGGGTGAGGAACTGCCGGGCCACCCGCTTGACCTCCTCGAGCGTCACCGCGTTGACGCGATCGGCGTACTGCTCGTATGCGTCATAGCCCAACCCGTACAGTTCGTCGAGCGCCGCACGCGTGGCCATCTGCCCGATGGTCCGGTTGTGCAGCCGCTCGGTGGTGATCATCATGCCCTTGGCCCGGTCCAGCTCTTCGGCGGTGATCTTCCCGGCGACGGCCTTGTCGCACTGCGCTCGGATGATCCGGTAGACGTCGCCCACGCGCTCGGGCTGACACCCCGCGTAGATGCCGTAGTAGCCCGGCGCCAACCCCACGAAGTTGATCGCGTGGACCTCGTACACCAGGTCGCGCGTGCCCTCGCGCAGCTCCCGGTGCAGCCAGCCGCTGGGCAAGGACGGGCCGGACATGATGCAGTCGAGCACGTCCATCGCATAGCGGTTCGCCGCGTCGGCATACCGGATTCCGCGATAGCCCAACATGATCCCCGCGACGGCGGGCTGCTTGGACTTCTTGATGTACAAGGTGTCGGCCGCGATCTGAGAATCCGTCGCAGGATCCAGCCCGGCCCCCTCGCCCGCGGGGAGCTGGCCGAACGCGGCGCGGACCTGCTTCTGGGCCTCAGCCGGGTCGACGTCCCCGAAGACGGCCACCACGCCGTTCCCGCCGGTGAACCACTTGGTGTGATGGGCCTTGAGCGAATCGGTCGTCAGCGCCTTGACCGACTCGGCCTGGCCGATCGGCATGAACCGGTACGGGCTCTTGGCGAAGAATCGCTTGTGGAAATACCGCCGCATCTCGCTCCGCCACTGGTCGTCGATCCGCTCGATGGCGTTGAGGACCCGCGGCCGGAGGCGGTCCAGCTCCTTCTGCGGGAACGCCGGGTGCATCACGACGTCGGCGAACCACGTCAGGGCCTCGGCGAAATCACCCTTGAGCACCTCAGCCGCGAAGTAGATCGTGTTGTTGCCGCTCTGGCCGCTGATCGACCCGCCGCGCGAATCGAAGAAGGCCGCGATCTGCTCGGCCGTCCGCGTTTTCGTTCCCCGCGTCGCCAGTTGCGCCACCATGTTGCTGATCCCGTTGTTGTCTTGCGTCTCGGAGAGCAGCCCGCTGGCGAAGAAGGCCTGCATCGTCACGATCGGCACGGACGGGTCGCGTCGCAGCAGCAGGCGCAGGCCGTTGTCGAGCGTGACCTTCTTGATCGGCCCGGGTCCCTCGGCCTTGCCGGCGGCGGCCTGGTCCTTGGCGGCCTCGGGCAGGACCGCGATGGTGGCGAAGATCTCGGGGTCGAGGTACTTGCGGGCCATCTCCCGCACCTGCTCGACGGTGACCTTCTGGATGTTGGCGACGTACGCGTCGCTGAAGTGGGGATCGCCCGTGCTCATGAAGTCCGACGCCATCGTGCCGGCCACTGCCTCGGCCGTCTGCTGACCGAAGACGTGCTCGGCCGCCTTTTGCCGCTTGGCCTTGGACAGCTCAGCCGGTGTGATCAGCTCGTCGCGGACCTTTCGCACCTCCTCGAGGATCGCCTTGCGACAGGCCAGCCGCTTCTGGGGGGCTGACACCACCATGATCGCAAAGACCCCCTTGCCCCAGTCCGGCGTCCAGCTGAAGCTCTGCACGGCGTAGGCGAGTTGCTTCTCGCGAACGATCGATTGGACCATCCGCGAGCTGCGGCCCTCGGTCAGGACGTAGCTCAACACGTCCAGGGCGTACAGGTCGGGATGCGTCAGGCGGATGCTGGGCCAACACATCTGCATCAGCGCCGTGCCCCGGCTCATCTTCATCCGCTTGATGACCGTTCGGGGCGTGACGAGTGCCGGCTGCTCAGGCAGCAACACGTCGGGCACCGATCGTCGCGAAAAGTGCGCGAACTCCCGCCGGGCCACTCGCAGCATCTCCTCGACGTCGACGTCGCCCGCCAACGCCACGACGACGTTGTCGGGCACATACCGCTCCCGCCAGTATTCGACGATCTCGGACTTCGTCAGTTTCTGCACGATGGGCTGATGGCCGATCACGGGGAACCGGGCCGGGTGCTGGTCGAACATTGTCTCCATCGTCAGATACCACAACTGCCGCTGCGGATTGCCGACGTCCCGTTCCAGCTCGCGTTGCACCACGCCCCATTCCCGCTTGAACTCGGCATCGGGGAACGTCGGGTTGGTGATCCAATCGGCCAGCAGATTGACGGCCTTGCCGAGGTTCTCGCGGTCGGTGTTGATGTAGTAGGACGTGTAGGACAGGCCGGTGCTGGCGTTGCTGTTGCCGCCCAGCGCTCGCAGGATCTCCTTGCCCTGCTCCTCGGCGCGGGTCTTGGTGGTGCCGCCGTGCAGGAGATGCTCGAACAGGTGGCTCAGGCCCGCGCCCAAGTACTCACCCTCATAGATGCTGCCGGTCTTGACGTACATCCGTACCGACACGACCGGTGCGGTGCGATGCTCCTTGGCGATGACCGTCAGCCCGTTGTCCAGCACCGCGACGACCTCGCCGGGCCGATCGACCAGGCGCTTGCGGACGTCCAGCATCTTGGCGGCCGCCCCGGATGCGGTCGCAGCGGGCTCGGCGGCCACCGGACCGGACAGCCCCGCCGCCGCAAGGATGCACATCAATGACCGAAACCCGAACGGATGGGAAAACACGATTCACTCCTCCCGCGACGCGTCGTCGGCGTCCAATTCGCCCTCCAGCTCATCCATGTAGGCCAGGCTCCGGTCGAGGTGGCCCTTCAGGTGCTTGACGTTCAAGAGGGTTTTGACGCGATCGATTAGGTCCGCGCGGTCGATGGGCTTGGACAGGTAATCGTCCGTGCCGCTCTCGAGCCCGCGTTCGATGTCCATCGGTTCGCCCAGCGCCGTGACCATCACCACGGGGATGTCCTTGGTGGCCGGGTCGGCCTTCATCTTCTTACACACCTCGAACCCCGACAGCTTGGGCATCATCACGTCCAGCAGCACGAGATCGGGGTGCTCCCGTTGGATCACGTCGAGCGCCTGTTCGCCGTCGGTGGCTCGGAGGGTCTCGACGCCGGGCAGATCGGCCATGTAAGCCTCCAGCAGCTCGAGGTTCTGCAGGTTGTCGTCGGCGATCAGGATCTTGCTTGGCGGCAGCGATGCGGCGTTGTCACTGGTCATGGCCTTGATTCCTCGCGACGGTTGCGACGGCGCGCCCCCATCGGGATTCTGTTTGCCCTGCGTGCATCGATCATACACGCCGTTCGAGCACAGGCCAACCCGTTGGCGTGATCGGGCCCTCGGCGAGGATCGGCTACCACGTGCGTGACAATCTGGGCGGGGGGTGCCCCATCCTCTTCGAGTAGCCGCGGGACGCGGGCGCTCGAAGAGGGTGGGGGACGGAATGGACCGTGAAGGGGCCGTTACAGCGCCATTCCGTCCCCCACCCTTCGCTGTCCCTCGCGTTCCGCGAGGGACAGCGAAGAATGGGGCACCCCTCGGACAGCCCGCGCACCCTCGGCTACCAGTTCGTTAGGGCACCGTCATCTCGGCTGAGCCGGGGGGCGTGCCACATCTCCATCGGCCGGCGTAACGCCTCCTTTTCGTCGAACGTCACGCCCAGGCCCGGCGCGGTCGGCAGCGGGAACGCGTGGTCGACCAGCCGCAGCTGCTGGGGGAAGACCTCCGGCAGCGCACTGGCCCCGCCGCCCAGCTCCTGCACCGCGAAGTTGTTGACCGCGAAATCCAGGTGGACGCACGCGGCGGTGCTCACGGGACCCAGCGGGTTGTGGGGAATGATGTCGATGTAGTGCACCTCGCACCAGCCGGCGACCTTCCGCGCCTCGGTCAGGCCGCCGACGTTGCACATGTCGATCCGGGCGTAGTCGCACAGCTGCTCCTCGATGACCTGCCGGAACGCCCACTTGCTGCTGTACTGTTCACCGATGGCCAGCGGCACCGACGTGTGCTGGCGAACGGTCCGGAGGGCAGCGGGCTCCTCGCTGCGGATCGGGTCCTCGACGAAGAACGGACGGGCGTCCTGGATCCCCTGACACAGTTGGATCGCGTGGATCGGGCTCAGCCGGGTGTGGACGTCCAGACACAGGCGGATGTCCGGCCCCACCGCCTGACGAACCGCACGCCAGCCCCGGATCGTGTTTTCGACCGCCTCGACCGGCTCGAACCGGTTGGGCTTGCCGCCGCATCCGGGCGCGGTACGGATGTAGCGCCAGCCCGCCTTGACCTGCTCGAGCGCAGACGCGACGGCCCGGTCCGTGTCCTCGCCCAACTCGGCAAACCCGACGTACACGTCGACGCGGTCGCGGCACTTGCCGCCCAGCAGTTGATAGACCGGAACGCCCAAGGCCTTGCCCTTGATGTCCCACAACGCGATGTCCACCGCCGAGATCGCTGCCGACAGGATCGTCCCTCCCGGAAAGAACCCCCCGCGGAACAGCGTCTGCCAGATGTCCTCGATCTCGAACGGATCGCGCCCGACCAGCACGGGACGGAAGTGCTCGATCGCCCCTTTCATGGCCAGTTCCCGGCCGCTGATGCCCCCTTCGCCGATCCCGTAATGGCCCTCGTCCGTCTCGACCTTCACGATGAACATGTCCCGTCCGCTGTGAATGCCAAACGCCTTGACGTCGGTGATCTTCATCGGGATTCGCTCCAATCAGGGACTCGTTCGCGCCTCGACCCGCTGCAGTGTACGGCACTCGCCTTCCCTTTTCGACAGGTCTGGGGTCTGTATTCTTGGGATCGTTTGCGGTATTCAGTTGGCTCATGCGGCTGCGACCGTACATCGGGATTGTCCTGGCCGTCCTGGTGTTTGCCGGCTCGCTGACCTACCTCGCGGGCGGCATTCGCGTGGGGACGGGCGGCGGGGACACGCCGCCGTTTCACATCGACGAGGCGCACAAGCTGGGCGAGACGTTCTACTACCACCTCTTCGTCGAGAAACGGCAGTGGGACCATCCCGCCTGGACCGAGGACTTCTACGCCCGCACGAACCCGCCGGTGGCGAAGTACATCTTCGGTGCCGTTCTGGCCGCAGCGGGCCATCACGTTCACGATCAGCAGCTCCAGGACGACTTCGAACGCCACTGGCGAAGCCCGAAGGCGCTCCGCAAGCGCGTGCCTGACGGCATGCTCCGGGTCACGCGCGGCACCAGCGCTGTATTCGGGGCACTGGTCTGCATGCTGTTGTTCGTGATCGGGCGCCGCGCGGGCGGCGTGGCCGCCGGCCTCATCGCGTCGGTCCTTCTGCTGGCCAACCCCTATTTCCAGCGGATCGCCCAACGGGGCCTCACAGACAGCGTCCTCATGTTCTTCCTGCTTCTGATCGTACCGGTCTCGCTTGGATCAGTCGCTGCGCTCCGACGCTACTGGAACGAGAACAGCGCGAGCAGTCTGGCTCGCCGTGTGGCCCTACTCATGTTGGCTATGGTCATCGGCCCCGGTCTGGTCATCGCCTTGGCGACCGGCAGCAAGCTGAATGGCGCCTTGACCGGCCCCACCCATGCGGTCGGCGTCGTGTTGGCCGTTCTGGTCGGTTTCCGGTCGGGTCCCGCGTGGCGGCGCCTAGGCCTGGCACTGTTGGTGACTTGCCTGGCCGTGATCCTTGCCGGGGCGATCTTCGTGGCCATCAACCCCTGGTTCCACGATCACGCGGTCGCCCGGGCGACCGGGACGTTGGCCGTCTACGACGATTGGATGGTCAAACAGAAGATCGACCCCGGCGGCGGGCTGTTCGGCCTCCATCAGAAGATCACGGCTGCGGGCTACTTCGCCCTGTTCAGCCCGGTGCTGCCCCTGGCGCGGCCCTTGGGACAACTCGGGATCTGGCTGGGCGTGTTGGGCTTCGTCGTTGGCGCGGTCTGGCTGGCGGGCCAGTGTGCTGCCAAGCCTCGTGCGGAAGACGGGGCCCGCGAGGGCGGCCTTGACAAAACCCGCGCCCGGACCCACCGCGTCGTGATCGGCTGTTGGCTCGTTCTCTGCCTCGTTGTCGTCATCGCTTGGCTGCCGGTGGCGTGGCATCGCTACCTGCTGGTTCCCTACCTCACCGTCTGTCTGACGACGGGGATCGGGCTGGCGAATCTGCCTCGTGCGGGGAAGTCGGCGGCCGATGCCATTGCAGGGAAGCTCTCAGGTCGCACCCAGTACGGCGTTCTGGCAGGTTCGACGGTCGTCGCCGCGCTCTGGATTGGCCTGGCCTTCACTCCATGGCTGATCGTCCCGGGCCTGCTGGACCCGACGGTGTTCCCGGAAGCTCACCCCGCACGCGGGTGTAAGGCGTATGCCGCCGACGTCGACGCCCATCCCGATTCGGTGTTGCTGCGCCGCCACTTGGGTCTGGCGTTGCTGCGACAAAAGCAGCCCAAGACAGCCGCCGAGCAGTTCGAGACCGCCCTGGGCCTGCTCGACCGCGACAGGACGAACCGGCCCGGAGAGGCTGTACAACGCGCCTGTCTGCTGTATGATCTTGCCCGTGCGTCCGCGGCGATGGGCCATCGCTCCGCCGCAATCGATGCGGTCCGCCGGCACGTGGCCGCAGTCGAAGGACTGCGAGACCAGATGACCTCGGCCGATCCCAAGGTGCGGGAAGCGTTCGATCAGGTCATCGCCAGCCGCCGACAATGGGCGTCGCGGGCGACGCAGACGCGGCCCAACAGATCCGAGCGTCCAGGACCGCCGCGCTGAGCGCCTCAAATCACCCAGGAGGCCGTCTGACGTGTCCGACAAAGTCATCGTCGTCATGCCGGCCTACAACGCCGCCAATACGCTCGAACGGACCCTCGATGACATCCCGCCCGGCGTCGTCGACGAAGTCATCGTCGTCGACGACTGCAGCACCGACGACACGGTCGAGATCGCCAAGCGCCTCCCGGTCACGCTCATCGAGCACGAACAGAACCTGGGCTACGGCGGGAACCAGAAGACATGCTACGACGAAGCCCTCCGCCGCGGCGCCGACGTGGTCATCATGGTCCATCCCGACTATCAGTACGACAGCCGGCTCGTGCCACACTTCGTGGGCCTGCTGCGATTGGGCATTTGCGACGTGCTGCTGGGCAGCCGCATCCGAACGCGACGCGAGGCACTGGCCTGCGGCATGCCCGTCTACAAGTACATTTCCAATCGCTTGCTGACCGTCACGGAGAACATCCTGACCGGCCAGAACCTCGGCGAGTGGCACAGCGGCTATCGCGGGTATCGACGCGAGGTGCTCGAGACCCTCCCCTATCATCGCAACAGCAACGATTTCGTGTTCGATACGCAGTTCTTGGTGCAATCGGTGAGTTTCGGCTTCAAGATCGGGGACGTGCCCGTGCCCGTCCGGTACATGGACGAGGCCAGCAGCATCAGCTTCCGTCGCAGCCTGACGTACGGCCTGAGCACGCTCGGCGTGGTCGGACGGTATTGGCTGCATCAGTTGCGCATCAAGAGGTCCCCGCTCTTCCTGCCGAAGTAGACGCCTGGACAAATCAGCACGCTGGCGGGCCAACGCGGCCCGCGTTCGAGGTATCTGGTTGCCGTTTCCCGACCATTTGCAGCGAGAGGGCGTGTTTCGCTAGAATGGTCGGATGCAGGGGTTCAGCTTTCGATGAACCAGCTGTCATGGCCGAATCGGGTCACGCTGACGCGCATTCTGCTGATCGCGCCGTTCGTGACGGCGCTATTGAGCCTGCGGGAGTCGGCGTGGGCGCGCTGGTTCGCCTTGGCGATGTTCTTCCTGATGGCCGTCTCGGACGCGCTGGACGGTTGGCTGGCCCGACGGCTGGATAGTCATACGCCACTGGGCAAGTTCCTTGACCCGCTGGCCGACAAACTCCTGGTCACCTGTGCGGTGATCCTGCTCGGGCATCACGCGACGTGCGTGCCGGGCAAGGCCATCCCGCATGCCGTGGTCGTGGTGGCCATCGGCAAGGACCTGTTCGTCGTGATCGGGTTCGTGCTGGTGTACCTGGTGACGGGCCAGATCTACATCAAGGCCCGCCAGGCCGGCAAGTGGTGTACGGTGCTGCAGATGGCGATGGTCGTCTCGGTGCTGCTCTGGCCCGAGCTGCAGCAACTCAGTGAGCTACTGGGTCGGCTCCCCGACGTGTTGTGGTGGTCGGCCACGGTGGTGGCCGTGATCGCCGCCGTCGATTACTACCGTCTGGGCACGGCCCATTCCTCCCAAGTCAGCCCAGGACCGGGAGGCGGTTCCAACAGCAAAGGAGCATCATGAGCAGTCCGTTCAGTCCCATCGACGAGGTCCTCAACGACCTCCGCCAGGGCCGAATGATCGTGTTGGTGGACGACGAGGATCGCGAGAACGAGGGCGATCTGGTCTGCCCGGCCTCGACGATCACGCCCGAGCAGGTCAACTTCATGCTCAAGCACGCCCGCGGGCTTCTGTGTCTGCCCTTGACGCGGGAACGATGCGAGCACCTGAACCTGCATCCCCAGTCGCCGGAGAACACGGCGTCGCTGGGGACGGCCTTTACTGTCAGCGTTGACGCGCACCCCCGGTTCGGTACGACGACGGGGGTCTCGGCGGCGGACCGGGCCGCTACGATCCGGACCGCGGTGGCCCACGACGCCCGGCCGAGCGACTTGCTGCGCCCCGGCCATATCCACCCCCTTCAGGCCCGCGACGGGGGCGTGCTGGTCCGGGCGGGGCAGACCGAGGGATCAGTCGATCTGGTTCGGCTGGCCGGCCTGCCGCCCGCGGCAGTGTTGATCGAGATCATGAACGAAGATGGGACGATGGCCCGCGTGCCGCAGTTGACCGAGTTCTGCCGCGAACACGAGATCAAGATGTGCACCGTCGCCGATCTGATCGAGTACCGGCTGGGGCGAGAGAAGCTGGTCAAGCGGATCGCGGAGTTTCCGATGGCCACGGGGTTCGGGGAATTCCAAGTCGTTGCCTACGAATCGATGGTGGACAAGGACGCGCAGTTGGCCCTGTGCTTCGGCAACGTGGGGCGGGCGGGCAAGGACGGTTTCGTCAAGCCGATCGATGAACCGATCCTGGTGCGGGTGCACTCCGAATGCCTATTCGGCGACGTCTTCGGATCGCTGCGATGCGATTGCGGGGACCAGTTGGACCGGGCCATGCGACAGATTGCCGAGGAGGGTCGCGGTGTCCTGGTCTATCTTCGTCAGGAGGGTCGGGGCATTGGGCTGGCGGCCAAGTGCAAGGCCTACGCCCTGCAGGATGAAGGGCTGGACACGGTCGAGGCCAACGAGCGACTCGGGCTGCCGGCCGATCGCCGCGACTACGGGGTCGGGGCCCAGATCCTGCGCGACCTGGGCCTGCGGCAGCTGCGGATCCTGACCAACAACCCCAAGAAGATCAACCGCCTGGAGGTCTACGGCATCCGGATCGCCGAGCAGGTCCCCATCATCATCCCCCCCAACGAGACCAACCGCCGGTATCTGGAAACCAAGCGCGACCGGATGGGCCATTTGCTCGAGGACATCTAGGGAGAAGCGGGGGCGGGAACTTTTTGCCGGGACGGCCCGGAGCGTGCTTGGCATGAAAGACTCCCGATCCCTTTTCTTGCCATCGGCCGGTTGCCATGGATCATCCGGTCGTGGTATACTCCGCGACTACCCATCTGGTGGGTGCGCGGTGGGGTCTGCGCCCGGATGAGTGGGAAACGATTGACCGAAGGCCCATGAGACGGCCCATGGGCCGGGTGGTCCTTTTGCCTGTGGCCGGCTAACAGACATAAGACACGTTATGGTAAACCAGAACCTGATTCGTGAGCTCGACGTCACCGATGAGGCCCTCGACACCGAGCTGACCGCCGCCTTCGGCGAGGGGGCCGACTGGGACGCAATCGCCGAGGAGATCGACAAGTCGGTCAGCCAATTCCAGCCCAACAACGTCCTGACCGGACGCATCGTGAACGTCGTCGGCGAAGACGTGGTGGTGGACGTCGGGCTCAAGAGCGAAGGCGTGATTGGCCGGAAGGAGTTCCAGGACCCGTCGGCCATCGACGTCGGCGACGAGGTCCAAGTCTGGCTCGAGACGGTCGAGTCAGATAGCGGCGTGATCGTGCTGTCCAAGCGCAAGGCCGATCGCATCCTGAACTGGCAGCGAATCATCGAGACCAGCTCCGAAGGGGACACCGTCAAGGGCAAGGTGACGCGCAAGATCAAGGGCGGCTTGTTGGTCGACATCGGCGTGCCGGTGTTCCTGCCCGCCAGCCAGGTGGACACCCGCCGTCCGTCCGACGTCAGCGAGTTCATCGGGCGAGAGATCGAAGCCAAGATTCTCAAGATCGACACCGAACGGCGGAACATCGTGATCAGCCGGCGAAAGCTGCTCGAGGAGCAGCGGGCCGAGCAGAAGGCGGCGTTGTTGGCGGAGATCGCGATCGGGCAGGTTCGCAAGGGCGTGGTCAAGAACCTCGCCGAGTTCGGCGCGTTCATCGACCTGGGCGGCATCGACGGACTGCTGCACATCACGGATATGAGTTGGGATCGGATCGGCCACCCCAGTGAGCTGCTGGGCATCGACCAGGAAGTCGAGATCAAGATCCTCAACGTAGACAAGGAGAAGGAGAAGATCGCGCTTGGGCTCAAGCAGCTTCGCGAGAACCCGTGGGAGAAGATCGAGGAGCGCTACCCGATCGGGAGCAGGGTCTCGGGCGAAGTCGTCAACATCATGAATTACGGCGCGTTCGTGAAGCTGGAGCCGGGCGTTGAGGGGTTGGTCCATATCAGCGAGATGTCCTGGACGCGGCGCATCAATCACCCGTCCGAGATGATCAAGGTGGGTGACCAGATCGACGTGGTCGTCCTGGACATCAACAGGCAAAAGCAGGAAGTCTCGCTGGGCATCAAACAGACCGAGACCAACCCCTGGACCCGCGTGGCCGAAAAGTACCCGCCGAATACCATCATCGAGGGGCGGGTGCGGAACCTGGCCAACTACGGCGCGTTCGTGGAGATCGAGGAGGGCATCGACGGGCTACTCCACGTGTCGGACATGAGCTGGACCAAGAAGATCGGGCACCCCAGCGAGGTGGTCAAGAAGGGCGATTCGCTCCAATGCGTGGTCCTGACCGTGGACGAAGACAAGATGCGCGTCGCGTTGGGGATCAAGCAGCTTCACGAGGACCCGTGGCTGCGGGCCGTGCCCGAGAAGTACCAGTCAGGCATGATCGTCAAGGGAAAGGTCACCAAGATCACGAACTTCGGGGTCTTCATCGAACTCGAGCCGGACCTGGAAGGCCTGCTGCACGTCTCGGAACTGGCCGATCACAAGGTGGACGACCCGCACTCGGTCGTCAAGATCGGGGACGAGATCGAGGTGAAGATCCTTCGCGTGGACGTTGGCGAGCGCAAGATTGGCCTGAGCAAGAAGCGTGCGGAGTGGGCGGCCGCGGAGGGAGGCGATGAGACCCAGCGGGGCGACGGCAGGACCCGGCCCCGCAGAGGGGGACTGGTCGGCCCGGGGGATGAGTCGGTCGCCATGCTCGGCGAGCCGCTGTTCCTGAAGCCTGCGTCGCCGACGCCCAAGACGGAGCCCGAGGGCGAGAAGGACGCTGAGGCAACCGACGCCGATCCCCAAGACGCCCCCCCGTCAGAGACGGCATCGGCAGACGAGCCGGACGCTGGGGCAGAGGCCGGGGATGGCGAGAAGTAGGGCCAGGGCACTGGCCCGACATCGCCCGTTCCGCAATCGGTCAAGATGGGAATCGAGCACGGGCCGATGCTGGTCCGGGGGGCTCTGGAATGACTCGCTACCACAGGACCGTTAGATGCCGCGGGGGATAAGGCCGTGCCCCGCATCGGGTCAAGGCCGGTCGGGGAGCCGATTAAGGAGTCAGACCCATCGCTGTCGAGTCTGGCCTACAGGTCTACCTGAAGCAGATCAACGAGGTTCCCCTGCTCAGCGCGGAACAGGAGCGGGAGCTGGCCCTCAAGATCCGCGCCGCGCAGGCGGCCGACGAGCGGTTCGAGAAGCGCGAGATCACGCTGGCCAAGAAGGAGCGTCTCGAGGCGGACGCCAATCAGGCCAGGGACCAAATGGTTCGCAGCAATCTGCGGCTGGTGGTCAACATCGCCAAGAACTACGGCAATCGGGGGCTGCCGCTGGCGGACATCATCGAAGAGGGCAACCTGGGGCTACTGCGGGCGGTGGAGGGGTTCGATCCCGACCAGGGCAGCCGCTTCAGCACGTACGCCTCGTGGTGGATCAAGCAGGCGATCAAGCGCGCCTTAATCAACTCGGTTCAGCCGATCCACATCCCCGCCTATATGGTGGAGATGATCGCCAAGTGGAAGCAGACGTCGGCCGTTCTGGAGGAGGAACTCGGCAGGGCACCTTCCATCGAAGAAATGGCCGAGCACATGAAGATGCCCCTGCGAAAGGTCCGCATCATCAGGCGGGCGGTCAAGGCCTTCAGCTCGCCCACGCAATCGGGCTCGTCGGACACGGATTTCACGCTGGGCGAGATGCTGGCCGATGAGAAGACGCCGGCCCCCGAGGAAGCTCTGTTCTCGGAGGCCGAAACCGACACAATCCAAAAGCTGCTGGACGGGATCGACGAGCGGGAGGCCAAGATCCTTCGTCTGCGGTTCGGGCTCAATGATCGGGAGCCGATGACGCTAAAGGAAATCGGCGAAGAGATCGGCCTGACGCGCGAGCGTGTTCGTCAAATCGAACACGAAGCGCTGGCCAAGTTGAACGCCCTGTTCAACGAGGAATAGGAGCCAGCAATGAGAAACAAGACGATGGGTCGTGCGATGCTGTTGATGGCGTCGGTTCTGTTGGTGGCCGGCAGCGGATGCAACCTGGGGATCGGCGATTTTCTCGCGGACCTGTTCGGCATTGGGACCACCGCGACGGGCAAGCTGTACTTCTCGGTCTACAACTTCTCGGACAACGCGGTGAAGGCTGAGGTGACCTACCGCGACCAGAGCGGCGTCGAGCACGTGCAGGCCATCACGCAGAACGGCACGTCGCCGATCCCGGCCGGTTCCCGCGGCACGCTCGAGATCGATGAGGCCGGAATCACCACCCAGGCGGATTCACCGCTGGTGGTGACGTTCACGTTCACCGTCCCCGGTCAGGACGACGTGGTGGTAGTCATCGACCTCCTGCGAGGGGACATCGCTACCGATCAACGGGCCCGGTTCGGCGTTCTGGGAATGGACGCGGAGTCCATCGGCCTGATTATCGACTGACGATCCCCCCCCTGCGGATCCCGTAGGCTCGGACGTCGTACCCCGACGACGAGACGAAGGATTGCGCGCCGACACATGCGCGTCCAGGACCGATCGGTTGTCCCGCCCGACGAGGGACGCTAGACTGTCTCGCCCACGCGTGTCGCAAACCAGCTTGCGCGGTGGGCTATGCGCCAGCCCGGCGCGTTTACGGAGTCGTGCAGATGGCCGCCAGTCGATGCTACGAACTAGTTCCCCAGGACGTACCGCACGTCGAGACCGCCTTCCGCCGGATCGTCACGCCGCTGCCCGTGCCCGAATCGATCCCGATCCTGGAAGGGTTGCGGCAATACGAGCCACAGAGCATGGAGGGCCAGCCGCCCGTCGTCTGGGACCGGGCGGACGGGTGTCAGATCTATGACAAGTACGGCAACATGTGGCTGGACTTCTCGAGCGGGGTGCTGATAGCCAACGCCGGCCACGGACGCAAGGAGATCGCCGACGCCGTCATCGAGCAGGCCGCCGGTGGGCTGTTGACGCACTACTGCTTCCCGGGCGAGCCCCGGCTGGGATTGGCCAAACGGCTGGTCGAGCTGGCGCCGGCAGGACTGGACAAGGCCTTCATCCTGACGACGGGCAGTGAGGCGGTCGAGTGCGCCATCAAGTTGTCGCGGTCGCACGGTCAGGCGGTCGGCGGGCCCGAAAAGCTCGTGATCGTCAGCTTCACCGGAGCGTTTCACGGTCGAACGTTGGCCTCGCAGTTGGCGGGAGGGATTCCGGCGCTGAAGGAATGGATCGGTCCGCTGGACCCGACGTTCGTTCAGGTGCCGTTCCCCGACGGGTTCCGCTGCGAGGACACGAGCTTCGATCTGTTCGAGCGGACGCTGTCCGAGAAGGGCATCCGTCCCGAGCAGGTCTGCGGCGTGCTGACCGAGACGTTTCAGGGCGGCAGCGCGACGTTCCTGCCGGTCGAGTACATGAAGCGACTTCGGGCCTGGTGTGATCAGCATGACGTGGTCCTGACGTGCGACGAGGTCCAGGCCGCCTTCGGCCGGACGGGCACGATGTGGGGAGTGGAACACTACGGCATCGTGCCGGACCTCATGCCGCTCGGCAAAGGGATCAGCAGCAGCCTGCCCGTGTCGGCCGTGGTGGGCAAGGCGTCGCTGCTGAACCAGTTTCCGCCCGGGTCGATGACGAGCACGCATACGGGCAACCCGATCTGCGCCGCCGCAGCGTGCGCAAACATCGACCTGATCCTCCGCGACGGCCTGGTGGAGCATGCCCGAGAGGTGGGCCTGACGCTGCAGGCCGAGTTGGCCGCCCTCAAGGATCGATTTGGCCACGTCATCGGCGCGGCGCACGGCAAGGGAATGGTGGCCGGTCTGCAGTGCGTCCTGCCCGGCACGAAGGATCCCAACGCCGATCTGGCCTGGAACGTCGTCCGCCGCTGCGTGGAGGGGGGGCTGCTGTTCTTCAGCCCGGTGGGGTTCGGCGGCGGGACGATCAAGATCTGCCCTCCCCTATGCACGCCGGAGGAGGCCATCCGTGAGGGCTGTCAGGTCCTGGCCGATAGTATCGATGCCTGCCTCGCCGGGTGATGGCGCCGCAAGACCGCAGATCGAACAGGTCGATGGATTCGGCCAGCTGGGTCGGGGGGGCGTCTGAGGGCGCATCGCTTGGACCGACCCTATCGACCCGCACCGGCGTCGGTTACGTCGCCGGTCGGGAAACCCGTTGACTTGGCGACTTGGCAAACCTACTATTCGATGGCCCAAGCCCCTGGGTTGACTTGGTGCCTCGTCCGGCAAGTGGATCCCTGGTCTGGGGCTCACGAGGGGAATGGGGACTCGGGACAAGCCATTGCCGTACGCTCGGGAGGGTGTTGCACCCCCACCATGAGGCCCGGCAGTGCACATCTTCAGACCAGGAGCCGTCGACACGCAACCTAGAGAGGCGAGAAGGGAGCTTCAGGGTGCAGTCTGTACCTGAGGACGGCTGGCCGTTCGCAAGCGGCGGCAGCACGCCCCAACCGCATATCGACGAAGAGCGCTGGCAGAATCTGCTGCGGCAGGGACTGGCGATGGACGATCTTGCCGAGCAGGTTGACGCCGACGGCGATGCGCTTCCCGACCTGACGGTCATCGGTAGTGAGATGCTCGAGAACGGCGGGAACGAACGCGAGCTGGTCAAGATGCTCCAAGACGAGGACCCGCGGACGGTGTCGCTGTGTGAGAAGCTGCTCTGGTCGATGTGGTTCCAGGCGGCGGGCGGACAGGCGGCCGTGACGCTCCATGAGGCCATGGACCTTTCAGCACTGGGGCACACCAAGAAGGCCTTTAGACTGTTCGATGGTCTGATCGAACGCCACCCGGGCTTCGCGGAGGCCTACCACCAGCGGGGGATGGCCTACAGTCTGTGTGAAGACCATTACAGGGCGCTGGAGGACCTGCGCCGCACGGTGCAGCTCAAGTCGATTCACTTCGCCGCCATGGCCAACCTCGGTCACGCCTGCATCGAGCTGGGGCGGTTCGAGGAGGCCCGCGACTGGTACCTGGCCGCCCTGAAGGTGCATCCCCGTTTGCCGGGGGTTCGGCAGATGCTCCGACGTCTTCGCGAGCTGACCCAACCGGGTCCACATCCGTCCGCCTGAATACGTACTTCCTGTCTCAATGCCGATCTGCAACGGACGTCTCGTCTGCTACAATGCTGGCGAGCGGCGGGAGGACCCATGGGCGTCCGGTTCGACGTGATCAGCATCGGCTGTCTGAGCCACAACCGTTTCTGGAACGAGCGGCAGCCCGTCCGCGCAGCCCACGCGACCACGACGCTCGTCCGCGACGGCCAGCAGTCCTTCTTGGTCGATCCTTCCCTGCCCGCCGAAGTCCTCGTCCACCGTCTCGGTGAACGGGCCGGCGTGAAGCCCGAGCAGATCGACTGCGTGTTCCTGACGTCGTTCCAGCCCGTTCACCGGCGCGGGCTGGCGTTGTTTGACCGCGCGGACTGGCTGATGTCCGAGGCAGAGATCGACGCGTTCCGCGAGCACCTGACCGGGGTGCTGGCGGCGGAAGAAGAGGAAAACGCCGACGAGGTCGACCTGGTCCGGCAGGAGCTGGCGTTGCTCGAACGGATCAAGCCTGCTGCAGAGAAGCTGACCAGCCAGGTGCACCTGTTTCCGAGCCCTGGCGTGACGCCCGGCTCGTCCAGCCTGCTGCTCGTGCCGTCGACGGCCAGCATCGCCATCGCCGGGGACGCGGTCATCAGCAAGGATTACCTCGAGCGCGGTCAGGCGTTCGAACGATGCAATGACGCCGCGCAGGCGACCGAGTCGCTGGCCGAGCTCGTCGAGATCGCCGACCAGATCGTCTGCGGCCACGACAACGTCGTCGTTTGCAGGTAGCGCGGCCTGTGAGGCAACACCCCTTGAGCGGGCACGGTCCATGGACGCCTTGACCGAACACGCCTGGCAATGGTTGATGCTGCTGATCCTACTGGGCTGCTCGGGCCTCATCAGCGGCAGCGAGACGGCGCTGTTCAGCCTGACGCGCCATCAATTGCATACGATGCGACAGGGCCAGCGTCGCATGGCCCGGTTGGCGTCCGGGCTGATGGCCAACCCCCGCCGATTGCTGGCCACCCTCCTGATTGGCAACAACACGGTCAACGTGCTGCTGTTCGCCACCAGCTTCGTCCTGGTCCGGGACCTGGCGGCAGATTACGGTCCGGCGGCCATGTCCGTCGGCGGGCTGGTCAGTCTGCTGATCGTGGTCGTCTTCGGCGAGGTCGTGCCCAAGGTTATCGCCTCGGCGGGCGCCGGGACGATCGCCCCCCTGGTTGCGCCGGCGATTCACGGTCTTCAGGTCGTATTGTCGCCCGTTCGGATTGCACTGGAAGCGACGTGCGTCGAGCCCTTGATGCGGCTGATCGGCCGACGGCCGACGGGCCCGGCCCACGTGACCGCCGACGAACTCAAGACGCTTTTGGACATGAGCCGGCAGGACGGCGTGATCGGGCCCGGTGAGAGCACCTGGCTGCAACAGGTGGTCGACCTCGCCGAGGCCCGCGTCCACGAGGTCATGGTCCCGCGCGTCGACGTCGTGGCCTTCGACATCTCGGGCACGCCGGCGGACCTGCTCGCGTTGTTCCGCGAGTCGCGGCTGATGAAGATCCCCGTGTACGAAGGCGACATCGACCGCATCATCGGTCTGGTCTACGCGCGGGACGTGCTGCCCGGTTCGGATCGACCGTTTCGTGAGCGCGTCCGACCGGTCCAGTTCGTGCCCGAGCAGATGCGGCTGGCACAGCTGCTGACGCATTTCCGAAACACGCGGACGCAGGTGGCCATCGTCGTCGACGAGTACGGCGGCGTGGCCGGGCTCGTGACGCTGGAGGACGTCCTCGAGCACATCGTCGGGGAGATCCGTGACGAGGACCTCCCGCCGCCACGCCCCGAGGTCGAGCCGGTCGACGACGGATTCAGCGTCGCCGGTCGGCTGAGCGTTCGAGCGTTGGCACAGGCGCTGGGTCCGGAGGTCCTGGACGATCGCGTCGACACGATCGCGGGGCTGTTCGTGGCGCGGTTCGGGCGGATCCCCGGCGTGGGCGATCAGGTCCGTGTGGCCAACCTCGTCATGACGGTCGAGGCGGTGCTCGGACGGCGGATCGACCGGGTACGGCTGCGACTCGAGAACGGCCCGGCTGACGGGGAGGGACGTTGAGATGGTGTGGCTCTGGCTGGTGGCAGCGGTCGTGTGCATCGGTTTCAGCGCGTTCTATTCCGGATGCGAGACGGGACTCTACAGCGTCAACACCGTCCGCCTCCGGCTGGCCCAACGGACGGGACGACGGTCGGCGGCGATCCTCAGTCGGATGCTTCGCGACCGTGAGGGCAGCATCATCACGACGTTGGTCGGCACCAACCTGTCCAACTACCTGGCCACGGCCTGCGTGGTTTCCATCTTCATCGCGATGGCGGTCCCGGACAGCAAGGCCGAACTGCTCACGACGCTCGTGCTGACGCCCATCATCTTCGTCTTCGCCGAGGTAACCCCCAAGGAGCTGTTCCGCCGAGAGGCCAACACGTTGATGAGCCGCCTGATCCGTCCGCTGAGGATCAGCGACCTGCTGTTCCGTGCAACAGGCGCGGTTGCACTGCTCAAGGGTCTGGCCCGACTGGCGGCCAGGTGCGTCCGCTTCGGTCGGGACGGCGCGCTGACGTCGCTGGGACCGCGGCAGCAGGTCGCAACCATGCTCCGGGAGGGGCTGGGCGCGGGTATTCTGACCGAGGAGCAATCGGTTATCGTCGATCGGGTCATGAGTATCTCGACCGTCCGCGTGCGGTCCGCGATGATCCCCCGCGATAGCGTCCGCACCGTGCGTGTCGACGCTGCCCCCGACCGGTTTCTCGAGCAGGTCCGCTCGCACGACTACTCCCGCATGCCCGTACTGTCCGGACCCGACAAGGTGGTGGGCATAGTGCACGTCTTCGACGTCCTGGCCGACGCATCGTCCTCGGGCGGGCTGCCCCGCCCGGTCACCGACTTCATGTCCCCGCCCCTCGATCTCGAGCCCGACCAGACGGTGACCTCCGCCCTCACCGAGATGCAACGACGCGGCGTGGCCATGGCGATCGTGACCGATCCGACCGGACGCTTCCTCGGCATCGTTACCGTCAAGGACCTGGTCGAGGAGATCGTCGGGGACTTACAGGCGTGGTAGACGGAGTGGCACAGAGGGAATCCGCATCGTTGCGCAGTCGCTGCCGGATCGATGCCTATCTGGGCTTCGCCAGCCAGTACAGGCGCGCTTCGCCCCGGGTGAGGTCGAGCTCGAGGTGATCGGTCGCGCCGGCTGCCTCTCGCTGACCGGGGAGACGGATGACCCGTCGGGGCGACGGCAGGCGGATCACCTTCCGGCCCGCCTGGGAGGCCGTGATGCACAGGAACTCGCCGTCGGTCAGCAGAACGTCGTCCGAGTCGATGTAGACGTGGACGCCGGCTGCCTTCAGGATGTTACGCAACAAACGGGCTGGCGCAGCGACCGTGCCGATGTAGATCGACCGTCCGGAACCGGTGCCCGCTGACGCGGCGGCGATCTGGCCACCCTCGAACCGACCGATGACGTCGACGCCCGGTTTCTGCCTGACCGCCCAGATCGGGTCAAGGCGCTTCTGGGTGCCGAACGTCGTCCCGCCAAGTCCGGCGGTCAGTGGGCGCCCCTTGTCCTCGATGGTGACCGTACCGTGGGGGATGTCCTTCGCTTCGCACAGGTCCATGCCGACCAGCGCGCCCATCTGATTGACGGCGGCCCGGTCGCTCAGATAGCCGCTGCCGTAGAACCAGACGGCTGTTCGGCCGCGCACCTGCTTGGCGATGGCCTGTCGGGCCTGCGACGTCAGGTGAAAGCACCCGACGAACAGATAGGCGCGCGCGGGCGGCACGCGTCCGGCCACCAGATCGCTCAACAGATACAAGCTGAACGGCGCGCCCATGCGGTAGAGCTGTCGGCGCAAACCGCTGGCCAGCGGGTTCATGATCGTCGCGTTGCAGGCCAGGTAGCACGGGCTGGTCTCGTCGATGATGACGGCCACCTCGGGTGACCAGAGGGCGGGTACGGTCAGGTGCTCGTCGTAGATCCGCCGCAGCAGGACGATCTGATCCCAGATGTCCTTGCCGGCGAGCCAGCCCGTCCCGCCAAGGTCCATGTACCAGCAGGCCATCCGCCGCGGGAAGATCTGTCCGAAGTTCCGCTGATGAACCCAGACCGTATGCTGCGGCACGTCGACGCGACCGTAGCCCGCGCTCTTCGGCGTCAGATGGGTCCGCGTGTCGTCCTCGTTCAGCCAGAGCTTGCCATGCAAGCGGACCGAGTCGACGGGGGCCATGAACGCCCCGATGCCGCCCAGACCGCGATCGCCGTAGGAGATCGGCGAACAGACGATGTCGACGTCGGGACATTCGAGCAGCCGACCCAGCGCCAGATGCCCACTCGTCTGCGAACCGAGGGGCAGGCCGCTGATCTCGAAGGTGTACCCGTAGAACAGCACGACGAGCTTGCGGCGGTTGGTCTGTCGCTTGATGACGGGCGCGATCAGCTCGAGCGGCTCGACCATCGCAACTTGCTGATACGTGTGAAAGTCGATGATCCACCGTTCGGTCGCGGGGTCGCGAAACAGGCCGCGTGAGGTCCGCGCCCGCTGTTCGACCGCCGGGACCGTCACGGTGTTGAAGGCGGCGTCCGGTCGGGCCCAGGCCTTGCGCAGTGCCGCGACGGTCCGGTACTTCCGCTTCAGCCACACGGCGAAACCGCGTTGCATGGCCGGCGAGAAGCCGCTGTGGCGGGCGTGCCACGTCTTGGGGTAGAACCACTCGCCCGTGTGTTGCGCGCAGGGGTGATAGCCGAGCATGTGGTCGCCGTACTTCTGCTCGCAGTGGGCGACGAGCCTGCGGACGTGCTCGACCATCTCGGTTCGCCAGATCTGCGAAGCCACACAGACCGGCCGGCGGCTGCCGTCGTCGAACTTGAGGGCCTCGTCCGGATGGGCGTCATACCACCAAGCGGGCGGGTCCACGCCGAACCGCGGTAAGAGCATTCCCTCTGGATCGGCCCGAAGCACCTGCTCGATGGCCTCGTCGACACGGGCGAAGTCCGCCGGCTCACCCGGCTTCGGCCAGGGCATGCCGATGCCGAACGAATGCATGTGCACGCCCGCGGCGGCCGCCAGACGGAATTCCTCGAACGTGGGCGTATCCTCCTTGCCCGAGTAGATCGTCCACGGCGGACCATGATGCAGGGCCTGGATCTCGGCCTGGCGGTCGCGATCCCCCTTGAGCCAGACCGAGAACGTGTAGCGCTTGCCCTTCTTGACGCTCAAGCCTGTCTGGTACAGATGCACGTGCCAGGGCGCCTGGCCCGCGTGTTCGATCGTGACCTTACAGCTCTGCTTGCCGGAATGGTAGGTGGTCGTGTCGAAAGCCCAGTCGGCCTTGGCGCCGGCCTCGCGCTTGACGAAGAGCACCCAGGCCTTCTCCGCCGCTTGCCGATCGCACTCCCAATCGCCGCATCGCAATTGATCGTTCTTGGCCTGCGGCGTGGGGGGCCCCTCATAGAACCGCGCGTCGTCGACCCAAGCCGTGCCAGGCCCGGTCGAGACACGAACGTGGACGCCGCAGTGTCCTTCGTTGTCCTCTGGGGCGATGAACGAGACATGGACCTGACGCCACTGCTTGCTCAGCGTGACGACCGTCGGCCGTCGTCCGTGCGCCCAGCCGAAGAACATCAGCGGCGGTGTGGGCTTGCCGTCGACGAACAGCAGGGCTGAGCCGTCCACCCGCCGTACCTCGGCGGTCAGACCCTTCACCTCGGCAGCCCTGAGGGCCATGCCGACCAGGCCAACCGCCAGGACGGCCTTTGGCGCGTGCCTTCTTGCCGACATGGGCTAATCGCTCCTGTGGCTACTTGCCGCTGGTGGCCGTCGTCGCGGGCTTGGGCATGGGGCAGCGATCGTTCAGGTCCTTCCAGGTCACCCGCTCGATCTTCAGATCTTTGATCAGCTGCCGGACCTCGGGATCGGCGAAGACCTTCCATTCCCACGCCCGCACCTGCCAAAAGCGGCTGGTCGCCCGAGACTCCGACGTGTCCATCATGGGATGGACAATGATCTCGCTGACGCCGGGCTTGAGTCGGCGAAGCTCTCTCACGTAGGCCGCCTTGCGGGCATCATACGTTCTCTGACCCAGGAGGTGAGGATAGGCGTAGTAGTCAAGCTTGGCGGACGCGGACTGCCGGATCATCTCGATCATCTTGGGCGTGATCGGCGCACCGAACCGCCGGGCGATCGCGCGGAAATCGGGACCGGGCTCGATGAGCAGGGGCGTGACGCCAAACTCGCGGCCGACCTTCACGAACGCCTCGGCAAACGCCGGCTTGGCCAGGGCGGCGCCCAGGTGCGGGTCGAGGTGCGTGGGCTTGATGCCCCAAGCGATGGCCCGCTGGACCTGGGCGCGGATCTCGCGCTCGACCTCGTCTGGCTTGGCGCGAAGCGCGGTTCGCAGCGGGTCCGGCAGAAGGAACCCGTTCCGGTCGCACAGGCTCGGGACGTCCTTCGGGGCCGACACGGATCGCCACTTGTAGGTCTTCCACTCGCTGTTCAGCGTGATGTGCAAGCCGACGTCGTACTCGGAGTGCGCCTTGGCCCACATACAGAAGTCGTACGCCCACGGACAGGGCATCATGATGCTGCACGAGTTGATCGTGCCGTCGGCGAAGGCCTGCTGGATCGCCTTGTTGGCGGCTTGGCACATGCCGGCGTCGTCGGCGTGGATGATCAGCAGCTTGGCGTCGGCGGGCCAGCCCAACTTGACCGACGAGCGGACCGGTGGCGGGCCGTCCTTCGTCGCGGGCTCCGCCCGAGCCAGCGCGATCCCCAAGGCAAGCCCAACCGGCGCGATCAGGAACGCTCGCTTCATGACTGAATTCCCAAATGAGCTACCTCGCCGAGGTTTGGGTCGTCGCCGGCTTGGTCACGGGCCTCCGCTGGGCCAGGTCTCGCCACGTCACCAGCTGGATCTTCTGGTCCTTGATGAACTGCCGGACCTCGGGGTCGGCGAAGATCCTGAATTCCCAGTCCCGCGTCTTGGCGCTGCCCGTGATGGCCTCGAGCTCTGGCCCCAGCACGGAGGGATGGATGATCATGCACGTGATGCCGGGTTTGAGCTCGCCGAGCTGCTTGAGCAGGTCAGCCTTGCGCTCCTCGTAGGTCTGACTGCCCTTGGATTGCGGATAGGTGAAGTTGTCCAGCTTCGCCGACGGGAAATCCCGCAGCAGCTTGACCATCTGGGGCGTGACGGGCAACCCGCGCTTCTTGGCCTCGGCGATGAAGAACGGGCTTGGCTGGATCAGGAACGGCGTGATGCCGAACTCCTGGGCGACCTTCATGAAGGCCTTGACGAAATCGGGCCGGGCGAACACCGTGCCCATGTGCGTGTCCAAATGGGTCGGCTTGACGCCCCAGGCCAGCGCCCGTTTGACCTGGGCGCGGATCTCGCGCTCGACCTCGTCGGCCTTGGCACGAAGCGCCACCGGCAGCACCTCGTCCAACAGGAACCCGTGCTTGTCGCACAGCCCCCGGACCTCCTTGGACGGCAGCACAGGCCGCCATTTGTACGTCTTCCACTCGCTGGTCAGCGTGATGTGCAACCCGATGTCGTACTCGGGATGGTCCTTGGCCCACATGCAGAAGTCATAGGCCCACGGACACGGCATCATGATGCTGCACGAGTTGATCCTGCCGTCGGCGAGCGCCTGTTTGGCCGCGGCGTTGGCGGCCTGACACATGCCGATGTCGTCGCCGTGGATCATCAGCAGCTTGGCATCGGGGGGCCAGCCCAACTCGACCGACGACAGCACCGTGGGTATCTCAACCTTTTCCGCCTCGGCCGCCCGCGCAAACGAGGCCCCCAAGGCCACGAATACGAATCCCGCAAGAAGCATTCCCTTCATGGTGATCGCTCCCCTACTGTTCCGGCTCGCCTGCGTCCATCGTTCCGAACGAATGTCACAGGCTAGCACCCCCCATCCCCCTCGTCCAGGCCGGGCATGGCCACCAAGGGTACGTGACGATCTGGGCCGAGGGGGGTGCCCCATCCTTTTCGAGCGGCCGCGGGACGCGGCCATTGAAAAGGGTGGGGGACGGAACGAACTGCAGAGCGTCCTTCGCAGCGTGATTCCGTCCCCCACCCTTCGCTCCCCCTCGCGTCCCGCGAGGGAGAGCGAAGAATGGGGCACCCGGCCCTACGACGTCAGCGCCGGCAGGACCTTGACGACGACGACCTGGATCGCGATCAGCAGGACCAACAGGAACCCCACGGCGCCGAGCACGTTGAGCGCCCACCCGTTTCGGGTATCGCCCATGACGTCACGACGATTGGTCAGCCACAGAATCGCACCGGCCATCAACGGGTTGGCGATGACGGTGATGGCCTGCGCTGTGATGATCGCGCGGACGGGCTTCTGGCCCCCTTCGAGCATGTACAACGCGACGCCCATGCCGATCAGCAGCGACAAGGTCGTGAAGATCTTGGGCCAGCGGTCCTTCATGTACCCGCCCAGCCCGAGGCCGTCGGCCATCAGCGACCCGCCGATCATGGCGTTGACGATGAAGGACGAGAAGGCGGCGGCGAACAGCCCGAAGCAGAAGATGGCCTTGCCGGCCGGCCCGAACAGCGGCGTGAGCTGCTGGGCGATGTCGCCGGCGCTTCGCAACGTGGCGCCGCGGAGCACCGCCGCCGACGTGGCCATGATCATCAGCGTGATCAACCCCAGGACCAGGATACCGACGCGGGCGTCGATCATGCCCTGTCGCAGGTCCTTGCGGGTCCATCCCTTCTGCTGGACGAGATAGGCCTGATAGAACGCGCCGCCCAACGAGAACGTCGTTCCGATCATCCCGATGACGGGCAGGTACACCTTCCATCCCTCGCTCGCGGGTGCGGACGCTGGCGACGCCGCCGGGGCGATGTCCGCCAACCAGGCCCAGATCAGATTGGCGGCGAACGAGACGATCATCAGCCCGACCAGCACCATCAGGAACCGCTCGACGACGCGGTACAGATCCTTGAAGGCGAAGATGAACAGGATCGAGGCGGCGTTGAACCAGACGACGTTGTACTTGACCGCCCAGTGCTGATCGCCGGCCAGGGACACGATGGCCGAATGGACACCGAGGTTGTTGCCGAACTGGAACGTCGTGGCGACAAAGAAGAGCGAGGCCCCGATGACGACGGCCAGCCATCGACCCGCCCGGGCCGCCACCAGGTCGCACGGCGTCTGGCGGGCGGTCACCCCGAGCCGGGCGCCCAGCGTCGTGTAGACCATCATCATCGCTATCGCCAACACCAGGACGGGGATCATGAGGTAACCGAAGGAGGCGCCGACCTGGGAGCTCGTGCAGATGCTGCCCGGACCGAGGACGACGGACGCCGTGATCAGGGCCGGACCGACCGATCGCCACCACGCCCGCGGGCGGTCGGCGTCTGCGGCCGTCGACGGAGATGCGGATTCGTCTGTCATGTCTCACCCCACGCGATCAGGTCCGCGGATCGTGCAGGGGACGGTCATACACGAAACCCGCAATCGTTGGCAAGGTTCTGCGGGCAGCCCGGGCGCGTCGGGGGTGCCCCGATCAGGTCTTCAGCAGCGTATCGAGCCACCAACCGACGCGATCGCGGACGAAGTGCTTGGCGCGACTGTGCTCCCACAACTGATCCTGAATGAAGCCCTGGAAGATGGGCATGGTCATCATCATGCCCTGAATCCGCGCAGCCAAGGCATCGACGTCGGTCCCGCCCGACGAACGGAACCGTGACAGCTCCAGCAGGACCTGCGTGGTGTCCGTCAAGGCCCGCATCGGCGCATCGAAGGGCGAGGCCAGCGCGTCGAGGGCGTCGACCGCATCGGACAACAGCGCATCGCGCTGCGGCGTGTAGGTCGTCCCTCCCTGCCACCACTGCTCGACCTGCTTGATCGCCCCGGCGAAGGCCGGTGCGTCCGCGTCCCCAAACAGATACGCGCCAAGTTCCACAAGGAGGTCCGCCGCCGACGCCTCCGGGTGCGTCATCTTGCGGAGCATGACCCAGTCGGCCGGGAACTGCGGATAGGGCGTCAGGCGATAGCCGAGCAGCGATCGCGTTCCCTTGGCCACCTGTCCGCGGATGAACCGGTCGGTCTGGGCCAACCGGGGCTGGGGCAGGACGTTGTGGTTCTCCAGGCCGCTCTCGGGATCCTGATAGAACGCCATCGTCAGCGGCGTCATGCCGCGTTCGTGGGCGAGGTCGATCAGCCCTTGCTCGGTCTCCTCGGGCGCGAGCAGATACGTGCCGGCCGGCAGCGACTCGATGACGCGACGCCGGAAGTCGGGGATGACGTCGAACCACTCGGCGCGGCGCTCGACCCACTCGAACCCCCACATGCTGACGTGGACGTTCCCGCGGCCGGCGAGGATCTGGCGGTAGGTCTCCACCGACTCGCGGACGACGCGGACGTAGTCGGCGCAGCGGGGGCATTTGCAGTAGCCCGGATCGAGGAACCAGACCAACACGCCGTCGGTGACCGGCGCGAACGTCTCGATGAGGTGCCGGTGGTATCGCAGCAGCGTCCGGCGGCCGCGGGTCCAGCAGAGATTGATGCCGCGGTAGAGCAGTTCGTCGGCTCGCTGATCGGGTCGGGCATGCCACACGTGCGGCGGAATCGCCGTGTTGGTGAAGGCCACCAGCGTCTTCATCCCCCATCGCTGCGCCCACTGCAGTGCTTCGCGATAGACGTCATACCGCCACGCGTTGTGGGCCGTCTTCGGATCGTCCGGGTGGTAGAACTGGACGGGCCAGAGGTAGAGCTTCAGCAGGTTACAGCCGGCCGCCTGGAACATCTGGAGGGCGTCCTTCCAGTCGTCGACCGACCACGTGTCGGGGGTCAGGCCCGTCAGGTGCCACGGGATGCCGTGGACGTAGACGCCGCGGACGTCAAAGGCGGGCGACGCCTCGTCGAACCGCAGGGCCATGTAGTACTCGGGATAGCTCGGGTCGCGGCGCGAGAAGCGGAACCCGCAACTGCTATAGAGCGATTGGGCGCGGAGGTTCTGCTTGTGCGTGGTGAGACGGAGGCCCTGCCGACCGGTCGTGCGGGCCTGGTCGATGAGGGCCTCCATCAGTCGTCTTCCCAGCCCCTGTTCCTGGGCGTCGTCCGCCACGCCAATGCCCACCAGAGGAACCGGCTCGTCGGCCTTGCCGTACCAGGCGTAGCCATGCAGCCGATCGCCGCCGCTGTCGGCGGCCACGCGGATCACGGTCTGACGGTCGTTCGCCCGGACAGCCCAGTCGTCGGCAACTTCCTTCGTAAAGGGATGGGGGCGAAAGAAGACGCGCGACGCCGGCGATATCCGCCGGAACAGCTCGTCCATGGCCGACCCGTCCGTGGTCCGGATGGGCCGGATCTCGAATCCGCCTCCGGGGTCGGTCGACGCTGACATGTGAGTCGCTCCTCTACCAGGTTCGCGCGCAGGTCTAGAACGTATCTGCCGGCGCGCGGCGGGTCAACGGCGACGACGACGTAGGCGGTCTTGACGGTCCGGGCGTGGGTGAGTCAGAGTATGTGCACCGCGTGTTGTCAGCGCCTCGAAGGGATCTGCCATTGACCCAGACAAACGACCACTCTGACCCGCCGCCACACAACCCTCCGCCCGCCACCTCACCGGAGAAGGCGCGGACCCGGGCGGCCTTCGACCATCGCCAGCCGGATCGCGTGCCCTGCTTCGAGCAGTCGATCGCGTCGGACGTGGCCAGCGAGGTCCTCGGGCGCGAGGCGTTCACGGGCACGACCTACCTGCACTACCAGGAGGCGTGCGCGTGGATGGACGGCGAGGCCGCCCATGACGAGTTCGTCGAGCGGCTGTACCAGGACGTGGTCGCCATCACCGAAGCGCTCGGCTTCGACATGATCCGCCAGCCGTGGCGTCATGCGGCGAAACCGTCGGCCCGCCCGGACGAGAACACATTCGTCTACGGCGATCCGGAGGGCGAGCATGCCGTCTATCACTATGATCCCGAGGCCAAGACGTTCGGGTGCGTCAAGGCGCACCGATCCGCCGAGGAGGCGTTGACGGACCCCGACGCCCTGGAACCGATCGTCGGGGCCGCCGAGGCGACGGCCGCGGGCGCGACCGTACCGAATCTGGCCGAAACGGATCCCTGGACGGTCAGGCTCGTCCGGGACTTCGGGGATCGATGGGAAATCCCGTGCGCCGTGGGGTTGTCGATCCCGCTGACCGAGGTCTGGCTGATGGCGTGCCTGCTCCGGCCCGATTTGGTCGAGCGACAACTGGCCGCTCAGCTCACGATGGCGTGCAAACGGCTCGAGGCCTACGCCGACCTCGGCATCTACGTCGTCTGGGGGGGCGGGGACCTGGCCGACAAGAACGGGCCCGTCTACGGGCCGAACGTCTTTCGGGACCTGGTGCTCCCTCCCGTCAAGAGACTGACGGCCAAGTGTCACGAGCTGGGCATGGTCTACGTCTACCGGACCGACGGCGTGCTGTGGCCGATCGAGCGCGAGTTCTTCGTCGAGAGCGGCACGGACGCCTACGGCGAGATCGACCACCAGGCCGGCATGACCATCGAGAAGCTCAAGCCGCGCTACGGCGACCGCATCACGTTCTGGGGCGACGTCCCGTGCGGGACGGTGCTGCGACGCGGCGGCGAGGCGGACGTCGTCGAGATCACGAAGCGCCTGATCGACGTGGCCGCCCCCGGCGGCGGATTCATCCTGGGCTCGTCAAACTCCATCATCGCGGGCACACCAGCGAGAAACGTCGTGGCCATGTACGAAACGGCTCACGAGTACGGCGTTGCTTGATCGTGGCCTTCCTCCATGTTCATTGACGGGACTGCCCAGGTGCCTACAATCGACCCCGTCGGTCCGCTCGAGGACCTCGCAAACCCAAAGACAGACGAACCGAATGAGGGACGCGCGACATGAAGCTGGGCATCGTCACGTACAACATCGCCAAGGACTGGGACGTCGACACGATCATCAAGAACTGCCAGGAGATCGGCCTGGACGGCGTGGAGGCCAGAACCACCCACGCCCACGGGATCGAGCCCGCCCTGAGTAAGGCGCAGCGGGCCGAGGTCCGCAAGAAGTTCCAGGACAGCGGCGTGAAGCTCGTGGGGCTGGGCAGCGTATGCGAGTACCATTCGCCGGATCCGGCCGAACTCCGCAAGCAGATTGACGAGACCAAGCGTTTCGTCGAGCTGGCCGCCGACGTCGGCGCCGACGGCGTGAAGGTCCGTCCGAACAACCTGCCCGATGAGGTGCCCGTCGACAAGACGCTCGAGCAGATCGGCGTGAGCCTTCGTGAGTGCGGCGAGTTCGCCAAGCCCTTCGGCGTCGAGATCCGTCTGGAGGTCCACGGCCGCAAGACCGCCCATCCGCCGCACTGCAAGACCATCATGGACGTCGCCGACCACGACAACGTTTTCATCTGTTGGAACAGCAACGATTCGGACATGGATGAGCACGGGTCGATCGACGCGCACTTCGAGATGCTGGCCTCGAAGATCCGGCTGGTGCACATCACGGAGTTGTGGTCGAAGTATCCGTGGCGGCGGGAGTTCGAGCTGCTCGCGCAGAGCGGGTACGAGGGCTACACGCTGGCAGAAATCCAGGAGAACGCCGACCCGGTGCGGCTGCTTCGCTTCTATCGGGCGCTGTGGCTTGCGCTTCAACCTTCCTGAGGCCCCGTCGCGCTCGATGCGGGGCGTGATACCTCAGATTCATATCGACCGGGCTGGGGACAGCCCGGCTCGGATGCTGCTGCCGAGACGGGCTCGGTGGATTCGGGGGGCATTTGGTCGGCGCGGACGACGCGGTTTCGTCCGCTGTTCTTGGCGGCGTACATGGCCTCGTCGGCCCGCTTGATCACGTCGTCGCCGTCTACAACCCCCTCATCGGGCAGGGCGCAGGCGATACCGAAGCTGGCGGTTACGCTGGTCCGACCCCCGTCAGGCGTCTCAAAGACCGTCCTGGACCAGCTCACCCTCAACCGCTCGGCGACGGCAACGGCCTCTTCAAAACCCGTGTTGGGCATGACCAGGATGAATTCCTCTCCGCCGAAACGACAGGGCAGATCCTCGAGCCGGCTCTTGATCTGCATCAACCGGGCGAATTCGACGAGCACGTGGTCGCCGAAGTCATGGCCGTAGGCGTCGTTGACGCGCTTGAACTTGTCCAGGTCGATCATCGCCACAGCGAGGGGCCTGCCGTGCCGGTGCGTCTCTGACATCATCTCCACCAGGCGCTCGTAGAGTCGCCGACGGTTGTCCAGCCCCGTCAACGGGTCCTTGTTGGCCAGCTTCTTGTAGGACTCCTGCACCTCCCGCTGCTTGAGAACCAGCTGAATGCGTGCCAGCACGTCGGCCCGGCCGAAGGGCTTGGTAATGTAGTCGCACGCCCCGGCGCCGAAGCCGGCGGTCACGTTCTCATCGCTCCTGCCTTCGGCGGTGAGGAACATCACGGGAATGCCCGCCGTGTCGTCGTCGGCCTTCAGCCGCTGGCAGACCTCGAACCCATCCATCTCCGGCATGCGAATGTCGAGCAGGATCAGGTCGGGGATGGTTGTGCCGACGTAGTCAAGACACTCCGCGCCGTTGTTGGCCTGTGCCACACGGTATCCGGCCTTGCTCAGGATCTTCGACAAGAGCAGGAGATTGGTGGGGTCGTCGTCGACAGCCAAGATCAGGGCGGCGTCATTCTCGGGCACGGTCGTGGCTCACTTCGCTCGCCAGAGGGACCTGGGACTACGCCCTGGCTGAATCTATATCGGCTGACAGATCATGAGCTTGAGGTAAACGCGGAAGTGACGTGACCGCACCGGCTTGGGTTCAAGTGGGCCTGAACTCCCATTCCTCGATGGTCATCAGTGCGATGTCGCGTTGGGCGGTCATCTGCTCGGCGCTGGTGGGATCCTTGAATCCAATCCCCGTCACCAACGACACGACGACGTCATCCGGTCCGATAATCCCCTCGGCCACCGCGCGGGCCACGCCGGCCGTAGCGGTCGCACCGGCCGGCTCGGCGAAGATCCCCTCTTCAACGGCCAATCGACGCTGCGCCAGGTAGACCTCCTCGTCGGTCGGCAGCTGCCCCGAGCCCCCACAGGCCTGAACGACGCGGACCACGTCATGCCCGTCGTTGATGCTGCCCATCTGCAGACCGCTGACGGTCGTCGTCGCCTGACAGGGCACGGCATGGTCCAGGCCCTCGCGGATCGGGCCCGCCGTCGTCGGGCAGCCGACCGGTTGCACGCAGTGGACCTTGGGCAGGACATCTAGCTGACCGGCCGAGCGCATCTGCTCGAACGCGCGGCAGACCGCCAGCGCCAACCCGCCCCCTCCGGTCTGGCAGAAGACGTGATCGATTCGCCCGTCAAGCTGATCGGCCAGCTCGTAGCCGAGGGACTGCACGGCCGCCATCGCCTCGGGATTGAAACGGTAGGCAGAGATGGCCAGGAAGACGTCAGGGCGTTCGGCCCGTCGAGCCAGGCCGGCGGCAACACGCTCGTTGACGTCGGGGTCGCGACCGAACCCGGTGATCCGCGTCAGGTGCGCGCCGTGCGCCAGCATCTGGGTCAGCTTGCCCGCGGGCGCGGTGTCGACGATGGCCAGCTCGCATCGCAGCCCCGCCCGCGCGCAGTAGGCGCTCATGGCCGCGCCCGCATTGCCGCTGCTCGTGCCGACGGACGTCGTCCGACCGGTCTGCCGCATCCACGAGACGGCCGCACAGGCCCAACGATCCTTATAGGACCCTGTCGGCAACAGGGAGTCCAGTTTGAAGTACAGATGCTTCAGTCCCAGCGCTGGCCCGATCCGCACGCTGGGCACGAGCGGCGTGTCGCCCTCGCCGAGCGAGACGATGTGTCGGTCATCCGGCCCGCCGAACCGGTCTTTGAATCGCCACAGGCTCATCGGTTGATGCTCCAAGAATCAGGTCAGACATTGGCGCCGACCGATCCGTTTCACACAAGGGACGATCCGTCGTCTCACCGGCGGCGCGGGGCTATCCGCCGGTCATCGGCTCGGCGCCGCGCTGCGCGAGCTGCCAGATCTGCCCGTAGAGCTCGGCGGGCAGCGGACCTGCCTCGTAGGCGGCGCGGACGTCGGCCCACTCGGCCGGACTAGCGGCCCCGCTCAGAACCGCATCCACCCCCGGCATCGACAGGAGGAAACGAATCGCCAGGTGCGATGGCGAGATCGACCACTCCTCCGCGATTCGGATGGCCGCCCGCGCCCGCTCGATGAAGACGGGCGGATGATACCGCGGCGGGTCGTCGAGGAGCTCTGGCTGCCGCCCACCCATCAGCCCCATGAAGACCGGACTGGCTGCGAAGATGGCCGCCCCATGCCGTCTGGCCAGGGGCACGGTGTCCTCGAGGGCCTGCAAACTCAGCACGCCGAGCCGGTTGAACGTGATCAGGTACCGGAAGAGGCCCGCCTCGAGCCATTGGGCCTGCACGACCGGCCCGCCGCCCCCCAACCCGGCGGCCTGGATCCGACCCTTCGACAGCAATCCGGACACGTAGTCGGCGATCGAGGTCCGGGCCTCGGGAGGAAAGAAGCGCCGGGCATCGTGAACGGCCAGCAAATCGATCTCGCCCAGGCGCTCGACGCTCCTTTCGTACTGCTCGATGACGGCCGACAGGTCCGGGTTCCGCTGCGCCGTCTTGGTCGCGACGACGGGCCGCTCGCCGCGCCACTGCGCCAGGGCCTCCGACAGCAGAAGCTCCGCCGGGCCGTATCCCGGGGCCGTATCCACCAGCGCAAACCCCTCCCGCCAGGCCGCGTGGAGCGCCTCAATCCCTTCGGCCCGCTCGGGCCCGCCGTAGGTCCTGCCCAGCGACGCCGTCCCCAGTCCCAACCGTCGGTACGGCCTGACACCGGGTGCGGGCGCATGCAGTGCGAAGTAGTCGTCCGGGGACAGGGGACCGTCCACCGGTTTCGGCGTCAGGTTCAGTTCGGTCCGCGAACGGTCTGTCATGGTCGCTGCGTCTCCGTGTTCCACGCTGGCCGCTCGTAGCTCGGTTGATTCGCATACCGACGCATCTTCAATCGAAGATCCGCCGACCGGCCAGGCGGAAGAACGACGGTAAGGTGCTTACCGTCGACGGACACCGGCGAGGGCGAATCGGCCGACAGATCGGTCGCGTCGGTGAACGCGTGCTCGCCGAACGCGCCGGCCTGGACGATCAGCCGTCGCTCCCGCAGCGGACTGGTATTGAACACCGTGACCGTGACGCTGTCGGCGTCAAGGGCATGGACCAGGGCCCCGACGTCCGGCGGCAGGCCGGGCCGACGGGCATCCGCGTCGAAGTACCGGAGCCGAACGTGCAGCAACCCGCCGTGGTAGATGATCTGCGGCCCGCCGCACGTCAGCTGCACCAGCGCCTCGGTGTGCACCGGGTTGATGTTCTGCCAGTGGTGAACGTCCCACTCTGCCGGATCACCGTCGTCGTGGCGCATCAGGTCCATCCGACGCGCGACCTCCGACCACTGTGCGTCGAGGATCTGTCGGGGGTAGTCCGGAGCCCGGCCTTGCAGGTAGCAGAACCACGGTCCGATGTGCAGGTCGTCGCCCTTGCCTCGGCCGGGCTGTACCTCTCTCCAGACGCTGTCCCGCTCCGGTAAGCGCTCGATTCGGGCGGCGTCGGCCGGATTCTGCGACATGGCCCAGATCTGCAACGGCCATTCGGGCCGCAGGGGACGGTACGCCGTCCATCCGTCGTCAGTGTGACGATGGGGAACGAGCAATGCCCCGTCCTCAACGCGGCCGAGGTCGATCATACGGTCGAGCTGCCCCCGCGGGATGTCCAGATAGCCCATGTCGCCGGTCAGCAGGGCGGCGTTCATCGCCGCGATCGTCAGCGGCTCGATGACGGTTCTCAGGCCATGCGGCCACCGCCAGCCGTAGTACCCCCCCCACCACTTCCCGTCCATCCGCTCGCCGATCACGCCGTTGGGGCCCACGTTGTCCGGGCAGATCCCGCCGTTGGCGTCGATCCGCTCGGCCCAGGCCTCGAGGTAGTCCAGCACCCATCGGCGATACGCCTCGTCGCCGGTGTAGAGGTAGGCGTGCGTGATCAGACTCGTGCTGGTGAGGTTCAGGGGCACGTCGCCCCGCATCTGGCGTTCATTGAGCAGCCGCAGGATCTCGGCGTAGACCGCATCGTCGTTCCAATCGGCGACAGGCCCATCCACGCCGGGGATGTCGTCGAACGGGGCCGGGTAGTTGGCCAGGACCGGCCGGTGCGTCTCCCAGTCGTCCCAGGAGTTCTCGCAACGCGGTCCCTTGCTGCCCGTAATGGGCGAGCGCATCATCCGCCGTTCGGCGTCCCAATTCGGCGCCTCGGGGTCCTGGCCCATGTACATCCGTGCGAACCGCAGCGTCCGATCCCGATCCACCTCGACGGTCGGATCGGCCAGGCCGAAGTAGTAGAAGTAGATCGAACTCTCCCCGTGGTGCATCCAATCGTAGTACGCGTCGAACTCGCGCCACACCTGGCCGTATTCGGTGAACTGCCGCGTGACGGCCTCCCACAGAAAGCGGCTGTGGGTGTGCAGGCTGGCGCTGCCCCCCAGTGCGTAGAAGAGCGGCCAGTTGTGATAGCTCTCGTAGCCGTCGTCGGACCCGTCCATCCCGGGCCAGATCTCGCGCCAAATGAAGCTGCCGTCCGGACGCGTGTAGCGTTCCTGGAAGGCGGGAGCGGCCTCGTTCATCTTGTCGATGAGGAACCGCTGCTTGATGGCCCAGGCCGGCGGCGGCGTCAACTGTGATGCTCGAAGGGTAATCATCGTGTCGTCCGATCCCCTGCGCGTCGCGGCGGACTGCCAGTCTCGCAGGCGGACACGTTTACCTCACAGACGCATGGCGCACAAGGGGGTCTGCCGCCAGATTGCCTCCGAGCCGTGACATTCATGTCGCGAGGTCCTCTCGTATGGGGATGGGGCGTCCGCGCGGGACGAACCCCGCGGCTCGGGGGGAAGCGTCGCACCCCATCGAACGATCGCCGTCGGGGTGGTTGACATCGCGTGCCGACCCGCCTAAATGGATGCCTTCGTGGGGAACCGTGGAGCCGGGGGTGACGTAGGTTTCAGGAAGGAGCCGAGCCGTGGCGAACGACGTGGTCCTCAAGACGGAGATCCCTGACCTGCCGGTGCGGCGGGGCAAGGTGCGGGACATCTACGAACTGGGTGACCGGCTGGCCATCGTCGCCACCGACCGGATCAGCACGTTCGACGTGGTCATGCCAACGGGCATCCCCCAAAAGGGCAAGGTGCTGACGCAAATCAGCGTGTTCTGGTTCGAGTGGCTGGGCGATCGGGTAGACCACCACCTCGACGCCCTGGTCACGTCGGCCGACGACCTGCCCGAATCGCTCCGACCCTACGCGGACGTCCTGCGGGGGCGGACGATCATCGTCCGCAAGGCTGAGGTCATGCCGGTCGAGTGCGTCGTCCGGGGATACCTGGCGGGTTCGGGCTGGAAGAGCTACCAGGCGGACGGGACGGTTTGCGGCATCAAGCTTCCGGACGGCTTGCGACAGTGTGACATGCTGCCCGAGCCGATCTTCACGCCCACCACCAAGGCCGAGGCCGGCCATGACGAACCCCTCGATTTCGACCAGGCCGCCGCCTTGTGTCCGGAGGGCGTGATGGCGACCGCCCGCGATCGGTCGATCGAGATCTACCAGGCCGCCGCCGCGTACGCCCGGGACCGGGGCGTGATCATCGCCGACACCAAGTTCGAATGGGGTCTGGCAGACGGCAAGAGCCTCCTGGTCGATGAGGTGCTGACACCCGACAGCTCTCGGTTCTGGCCGGCCGACGAGTATGAGCCGGGCCGCGATCAGCACGCCTTCGACAAGCAGTACGTCCGCAACTACACCGAGTCCCTCGATTGGGACAAGACCCCGCCGGGTCCGGAGCTGCCGCCGGAGGTGGTCGCGAACACCACCGCGCGGTATGTTGAGGCTTACGAGAGACTGACCAGCCGCCGGTTCGAGGGCTAGGCGCGCTGCGGGACGTTGGAGTCCAATCCCGACTCACCCGAAGACCGCCGATGTTCCATGTTACGTCATAGAAAGGTCCTGTTAGCCGCTACGCTCACCTTCGCAGGGGGGCCGTTCTACGCCGCCCTGGGCTACGGCGTCTATCTGCACAGCGACTACTACCGGGCCAAGAAGGAACGAGAGCTCCAGCGGTTCCTCGAACTACCGGCCTCGATCGGGTCGGTCAGGCCCCAGAGCTACTACCGCGCCGATTTCCTGGACATCCACGTCTGGCTGGCCGGACGACGGGCCGAGATCTTCCGCTGCCAGCGCGCCGAGATGCACGAGCTCCCCAGACAGGGGAAGGAGGCGTTCGGGCTGGTGATCCGCAACGGCCGGCTGACCGTTGACGCCGACGCATGGCAGAACGGCGACTATCGGTACGTCCTACGGTCCGGTCTGGCACACGACTTCGCCGCGCTGCAACTGCGATGGGTGGATCTGTTCGACGTCGACGTGGCCTGGCGGCAGGGGCCGGTCGCCTTCGCCATGCGAGGCGCGACCGGACGCATCCAGTTCGAGCTACCCAACGAAGACCGCCCCGACGGCGAGGGACGCATCAGCATCGTCGGCAACACCCTGAACGACACGCACACCGACGAGCGGATCGAGGTGGTGGCGAGGTTCAAACCGTCACGAGACCTGGTCGTCCACGAGGTGATCCTGCGTGTGCCGTCGCTGCCGGTCAGGGCGTTGGGCCTGGAGCCGATGCTCGGCGTGTCACAGGCCCGTGGGCGTTTCCAGGGCAGGCTGTGCTATCACGGGAACGACGGCGGCCCGCGCGTCAGCCTCGAAGGCCGCGCCGAAGGCATCGATCTGGCCGACTGGACGACCAAGCTGGACGTCGGCCCCCTACACGGCAAGTTCGACCTGGCCATCGACCGAGCGGAGGTCACGGATGAGGGCCTGGTCCACGCCAGGTTCAGCGGGCGGGCGGCGGATCTCCGGCTGGGCGAGCTGGCGCGCATGTTCGGCGTGGCGCCCATCGACGGTTCGGCTGACCTCGAGGTCCTCAACGCCGAATTCGGAAACAAGCATCTGGTCCGGATGAGCGTTCGCGGCGAAGTGACCGACGTGTCGCTGGCACCGTTCGTTGCGTTGATCGGGTCGGGCAAGATCGCCGGCACGGTCCGGCTGACGATCAACGCGCTCGATCTGGCCGACGACGAGCTGGTCTCGGCCGACGTCGACGTGGAGGTGATCCCGCCGAAGGGCAAGCCAGCCACGCTCGACACGAGTCTGATCATCGAGGCCGCTCGGAAGTTCATGGGCGTCGAGCTGCCGCCCCTGATCGCCACGCCGCTCGAGCAGCTCGAGAAGGTGACCTACTCTCGATTCGGGTTCAAGCTGCTGGCCGACGAGGGCCAGCTCCGTGTGCTCGGCACGCACGGCCCGGGCGGGCGGGCGATCCTGACCGTCAAGGTCTTCGGCACCGATCTGGCCGTCGTCACCCAGCCGGAGAAGCCCTTCGAACTGGCCCCCCTGATCGCCAAGCTCCGCAGCAGCGGCCAGGAGAAGATACGCGAGCTCATCAAACGCTACCAGCCGACGCCCACGACGGAGCCGGCCGGAACGTGACGTCGGTTGGCTCGGGGTGACGACCCAACGCAGTAGTCTGCGGGGGCTGCCAGAAGCGCTGAGGGACCTGTCATGAGCAAACTCGGCGGAAACGAGACCATGACGTCCAAGGAGAGGGTGCTTGCGGCGCTGGCCTGCCGTGAGGCCGACCGCGTGCCGATCGACTACGCGGCCAACGCCGGCATCGACGGGCGACTCAAGACCCACTTCGGGCTGGACGCCGACGACGGAGAAGGGCTGCTGCGCGCCCTGGGCGTCGACTTCCGCGGCGTCAGCGCACCCTACACCGGCCCTCGATTGCACGAGGAGCTGCCGGACCGACATGTCGACCCGTGTTGGGGCATTCGCACGCGCTGGGTGGAGCACGAAACGGGCGGGTATTGGGACTACTGCGATTGGCCGCTGGCAAGCGCCGACGAGGAGACCATCGCCAACTGGCCCCTGCCCTCGCCCGACGACCACGACTATGACCAGGTCGTCGAGGCCTGCAAACGCAACGAGCCGTACGCCGTCTTCATCGGCGGACCGGGCCTCGCCGACATCATCAACTCCAACGGCATGGTCCGCACCATGGAACAGGTGCTCGTGGACCTGGTCACTGACGATCCGGCCGGCCTGCTGCTGATCGATCGGAAGATCGAGATCCAGCTCGAGGTCACGCGCCGCACGCTCGAGGCGGCGCGGGGCAAGGTCGACTTCCTGTGGATGGGCGAGGACCTGGGCACGCAGATCGGGCCGATCCTCAGCCTGGACCTGTTTCGCAAACACATCCGGCCTCGCCACCAGAAGTACGTCGACCTGGCCAAGTCGTTCGATCTGCCGGTGATGATCCATACGTGCGGGTCGAGCAGTTGGGCGTACGAGGACTTCATCGAGATGGGCATTGACGCCGTCGACACCCTCCAGCCCGAGCCCGTCAACATGAGCCCCGCGTATCTCAAGGAGCGTTTCGGCGGGCGGCTGGCGTTTCACGGCTGCATCTCGACGGCCGGGCCGGTCGCGTACGGCACGGTCCAGGACGTGATCGACACCTGCCGCGAGACGCTAAAGATCATGATGCCCGGCGGCGGATACTGCTTCGCCCCCACCCATTGCCTGCAGGACAACTCCCCCACCGAGAACGTGGTCGCCATGTACGAATCGGCCCACACGTACGGGAGATACTGAAGCCGAGCCTTGTGGCGAACTCCCCACGGACTCCGCCTGTGGCCGCCTTGTGTGCAGGCGTGTCACGTTTTGGCGTATTCTCGTACAGGCGCGCGTGCGCCTTACTCGAATAGAGAACGCAGCAACCCGAGCCGTGACGGTTGCGTCACGCGGGGAGAAGCCCCGCGCGGGATGAGCCCCGTGGCTCGGGCGGCAGCCACGAGGCACCCCCGGGGATCCGCGTCGTGTGCGAGGCGATCCCCCCCATGCATCAGTCCCTGGCCATCTTCAGCAGGTCCCCGGGGGCGAAGCCCCCTTCGTATTGGGTCTGTCGGATGTGATGGACCCGCCAATCGTCTTCGCGACGGACGAAGCGCAGGAGCCAGGCGCTCGCGAAGTAGTCATAGGGCCAATCCGAAGCCCGGATCCGGCAGTGGGCCCGGAGGTTGACCGTCGCGGCGTCGCCCTCGACCGTGATCTTGGCGCTCAGGATCTTGACGTCGTCGATCTCGGCGCGCTCGAAGGCCGATTCGACCCGGGCCAGGAACGCCTCCTTGTCCATCCCTTCAGCCTCGTAGTCCTCGTCCAGGGCCTCTGCGATGGCATCGACGTCCTCGCAGTCGACGGCCAAGGCGAGTGCGTTGAGGATCTGCCCGATCCGCTCACGGTCCGTCAGGACGAGCTGCTGGAGGATCAGCAACACCGTGGCCAACAACAGCCCCCCAACGACGAGCCACGACGTGGTCCGGCCCGGCCTGAACCACCAGCACGTGGCCAGGACGGCCTCCACCAGGATCGCCCCCGCCAGCAGCTTGAAGGGGCTCTCGAGCAGCACGTGCCAGACGAGGTCCATGGGTCACCCCCCCTAGCAGACCTGCAGACCTGACAGATGTCAACGCCGACCGAACGCGATTTGCCGAGCCGCCCGGTGTCAGAGACCTATTGCGCCGTGCGTACGATGTGGCATGTATAGCAATACCTCCATGGCTGCCGTCCCCTGCTGGCGAGCAAAGGCGGCCCCAACCGCCCCACCGCGAGGTGCGATGGCCCATGAGCAGGCATTCTCCATAAGTAGCTACACAAAAATATTTTACAGAGCAAGAAGCTGCGGACATGCGCGGCATAGGAGCGCGGTGACATAACACGGCCAGTTAATGGCACTGATCCTAAAGACAGAGCAGCAATGCCCCGCCCGCAAGATCGCGGCTGGGCTATATATAACTTCCAGTGCATTAGATATTAACGCATGGGCATCCTGGCGTGTCGCAATAGGCTTCGCGCATTTTTTATTGCAGATTCCTTGACGCAGCGCAATATTCGGTTTATGTTAGGGTATACCGTCCGCCCCGGCCGCCAAGTGACCCGGCGCCGGGCCGAACGGCGAACCCCTTATCGCCGTGGTAATCGAACACACACGCCGCGCTGGGGGAAGCGTCTTGGTGATCCCGCAGCGGGGCAATGGCCGCAGCAGACCAGGTGTGACCCTCACCAGGGGGATGGTACGTCGTGAGCGAAGCGACGATGTCGAGCGGGAAGGCAAGCGGGACGAAGCTCACGCTGGATGTCGTGCGAGACCCCTCCGCGGGACCGTGGTCCCAACGGCTGGCGGAGGTGTGTCTGCGCTTCGGGATCCGTCCGGATCCAGCGACGACCGTGCTGGCCCGCAAGGTCCCGTTCAGCCTCCGGCCGGGCAACGTGGTGCTGGTGGCGGGCCCTTCAGGTGCGGGCAAGACGTCCCTGCTCAAGGCGCTCGCCCGACGTTGTCCGGGGTCCCGAGACGTCGGCCAGGCCCGCTTCTCGCACTCGCCGGCCATCGTGGACGCAATCGCGCGGCGGCAGACGCTCAGCGAAGCGTTGTCCATCCTGACGGCTTGCGGGCTCGGGGAGCCGCAACTGTGGATTCGACGATTCGCCGATCTGTCGGACGGCGAGCGATTTCGGGCGCGCTTGGCGCGGGCGATCAGCCTGCATCTTCGCAACGGCGAGCCGACGGGCCCGCTGCTGTGCGATGAATTCGGCTCGATCCTCCATCGTCGCATCGCCAAGGCCATCGCCCACAACCTGGGCAAGCTCGCGCGGCGTCGTGGGATCGCGGTGGTCGTAGCCGCCTCGCAGGAGGATCTGGCATCGGATCTCCAACCGGACACGATCATCCGGCTTGCGGGAAACGGCTCGCACAGCATGACGCAGCTGACGCCGAGGAGCAGACTCATCGGGCTGGCGAGGCGCTTCCACATCGAACCCGGCCGGAAGGCCGACTACGAAATCTTCGCCCCCATGCACTACCGCCATCGAGACGAGCTGGGCTTCATCGACCGGGTGTTCGTGCTGCGCGAAGGGGTGGGGGGCGAGCTGCTGGGCATCGTCGTCTACGGCCACGCGCCGCTGGAGCTCAGCCTGCGGAACCGTGCCACGGGGGGGCGGTTCCGCGGGAACCCGCAACGGCTGAACCGCGAACTGCGGATCCTTCGGCGCCTGGTCATCCATCCCGACATTCGAGGGTGCGGGATCGGTCACTGGCTGGTCCGCAAGACGCTGCCGATGGCTGGCGCGGACTTCGTGGAGTGCCTGGCAGCGATGGGGCAGGTCAACCCCGTCTTCGAGAAGGCCGGGATGCAGCGGATCGGCGTGTGCGCCTCTACGCCGGAACGTCAAAGACTGCTCAGCTGGCTGCGGCGACAGGGGGCCGACCCGTTGGCCCGAGATTTCGACCGGCACGTGGCCCGTCGGCGCGAGGTCCGGAACGTTGTCGCCCACGTCGTGCGGCGCTGGTATGAGGCCACGACCGGTGTCGGGCGAGATCGCGTCGCCACGCAGTCGCCGCGCGTGCTGGCCCAGACGTTTCGGCAGTTGGCTTGGTCACAACCGGTCTACTACCTGTGGCATCGCGACGGCCGATGCTTCGATCCGGTGCCTCAGGACGACACAACCTAGTCGATGGGGGACTACCCAAATGTCGGCAGGAGTTCTAGCCCTGCACAACCCGCTGGAGGTAACACGCCTCTTCGGCGGACCGTTGAAGTCGCGCAGGGTCCACGTTGCCATCGCCACGGGGGGCTGCGCCCATGCCGTTCGAGCAGAGCAGGGCGCAAGCGAAGAAGCGCTGGTGACCCCCTTGTCCCGTGGCCCGGCTGCAGTCCGGAGGATTGCCCACGAGGGCCCCGGCCGCCGAATCCCACCCGCCCCTCCGCGCGACGAAACCGCCACGACACACCCCTGACGCAGACTCCTGCCGACCGGGACAGTCGCCTACGCCATCAGACGCGCAGGCGACTGTCCCGGCCATGCGGTGGACCCACCCCATGCGTTGGGGTAGGATGACGCCGTTCAGCCTGCCTGGCATTGCCCAGACACGGCTGGGCACCGAGACAGATCGACAGCGGCCCTGTCTGGCAACAGGCGCGTCGGTCGCAATCCTCCTTGTCGCCGGAGCCAGCTCATGACAACGCGTCGTTTTGTCGCAGCCGCCGTCGCTTTGGCTGCGTTTGTGGCCCTGCCGCCCCACGGCCCGTCGGCCCAGGCCGCCGAGAAGGTCACACTACGTCAGAAGCTCCCCAAGGGCCTGCGAACCCGGATGATCGTCACCATGAACACGACCACGGAGACCCAGATGCCGGGCGCAGCAAGGGGCGTGGCCATGAAGGGCAAGGTCGGCCAGACCTTGGAGCTTCTCTGTCACGTGGTCGACGTCTCGCCAGAAGGAGAGACGACGCTCGAGATCAAGCACGACCGCCTGAAGCAGAGCATGAACATGGGCGGGATCCGGGTGTCATTCGACACGAAGCGCAAGCCGTCAGACAAGGCCGACCCGATGGCGAAGATGTTCCTGGACGCCGTCAAGCCCCTGCTGGGGCTGACGCTGACCGTCAAGATGGATCGAGCGTTCCAGGTGAAGGAGGTCCAGGGACTCGAGGCCTTTCAGGAGAAACTCGACCAGGGCGGTGTCAGTGGTCTCGTGGGCACGCAGCTCGGCCGGCTGTTCAGCGACGGGCAGCTCAAGAACACGATGAGCCAGTACATCACGAAGCACCTTCCGTCCAAACCGGTCGCGGTGGGCGACTCGTGGACCAGTGTCGACAAGGTGAACGTTCCGATGCTCGGTGAGATGCAGCTCGAGATGAAGAGCAGGCTTGTCGCCGTCGAGAAGCACAAGGGCAAGCGCTGCGCGAAGGTTTGGATCGACTCTCGGATGCAGCGCACCAGTACGAAGCCGAGCAGGGGAACAGGCCCTGTCAAACAGATCAGCGTTCGCAAGTGTGACACGAAGGGCGTCTACTGGTTCGACATCAAGGGGGGCCAGATGATCGAGGCGGAGATGGACAACGACATGCGCCTGGCGATGGTGGTCGACGCGCGCGGTGTATCCGGGCGCAAGCGGTCAGGCCGAATGTCCATAGACCAGCGGTTCAAGGTCAAGATGCACGTCGTCGTCAAACCCGAACCGCTCCGCCCCTCCAAATGAGGTCTAGGCGTCCGGGAACAGTCCGGTGGGCGCCGTTCCGGAACGCAGAGATGTCGCTGAGCAGAATTCCTCTCGCTGCCGTTTGGTCCGTCTCGTTGGCATCCCTCTCGGGAGCCCGGGCGGATCAGGACACACCGTTCTTCTACCGACCGGAGCTGGTCGCCCGCGCGCGGGCCAACGCCGCCAAGTACGGTTGGGCCAAGGCGATCCTGGACGGCAAGCTCCGCGCCGCCCGGCAGTGGGTCGGCTGGGAGGACGACCGTTTGCTGGCGTACGTACCGGCCGTCACGCCGATGCGGCCCTGCGACTGTCCGAACTGCGGCAAGCCCTGGCGCGGGTACATCTGGCAATGGCATCCGGATCGGCCCGGTGAAATCGTCTGCCGCTGGTGCAAGAAGCCCACCACGCCCGCGAGGTTCCCCGACAACGACGTGCTCGTCTGCAAGGACCCTCAAGGCGTCGAGCGGAAGCTGCCATTTTACCGCGGCGAAAAGGGCAAGCGACATTTCATTCGGTCACGCCTGGCCTATCACAAGTTCGGTCACGCGACCAAGATGGCGGTCGCGATGACGGAGGCGTTCGTGCTGACGGGGGAGCGGACGTTCGCGCGCAAGGCGCTGGTCGTGATGCGTCGCATGGGCGAGGTCTATCCGGGCTACGTGCTGAAGGACTGGAGGAAATTCGGCGCCAAGCCCTGGGGGTTGGCGGGCAAGGTCAGCGGTTGGCACTACCAGGACGCCATCTACGTCGGTCAGCTCGCGCGGGCGTACGACGCGATCCAGTGCGCGGGGCTGGTATCGGTCGACGACGCGAAGGTGATCGAGGACGGCCTGTTCCGCAAGGCGGGCGAGCTGCTGATCGCCGTGCCGCCTCGGATGGGCTGCGTCAACGACATCCCCCATCGCTTCGCGGGGGTCGCGAGCATCGCCCGGGTCCTTGGCGATCCGAAGATCATGCATTGGGCGATGAACGACGATACGGGCTTCGTCGCCTTCGTCCAAAGCAAGTGGCTGCCCGACGGACATTGGTGCGAGCGCTCCTGCAGCTACGACACGATGGCGCTGAGCAACCTGCACCTGACGCCGTGGATCATGCTGGGCTACAAAGCACCGCCCTCGGCCGAACCGATGGACCTTCGACAGATCCCGCAGATCAAGAAGATCAACAGCGCGCTGTTCGATATCGTCTGGCCCGACGGGACGCTGCCGACGATGAGCGATTCGCACGTGGGGGTGCGTCCGTGGCGGACGCTGGCGGAGATCAACTACGCGTGGTACGGCGCTCGGGATCGGTTGGCGTTCCTGGTTCGTGCGTACGGGGGCAAGCTGCTCGAGCGGGGTGATGAGTTCGCGTTCTGGAACCGCCGGCCGGACATTGACGTCGAGGTGAAGAAACTCGATCTGCAGCCGCTGCCGCTCCGGCCAAGCATCCACCTGCCCCACCTGGGGATCACGATGCTGCGGGCTGGGTCTGGCGCGAGCCGGACGGTCGCGCTGCTGGACCACGGCAGATGGGCGGGCGGGCACAGTCACTACGACCGATTAGGCATCATCTTGTGGGGATGCGGGCGCGAGATGGTCAGTGATCTGGGGTACGTCTACGCCGCGCACCCCCTGCGCAAGCGATGGATGGTCCACACGCTCGCACACAACACGGTCGTCGTCGACGGCGAATCGCAGGCCCGGCCAGGCGAAGCCAGAACCGTGTTCCACCGCCTGGGCGGCAACGTCCAGGCGATCGAGGCGACAGCCGTGGCGGCCTACCCCAGGACTGTCCGCGAGTACCGTCGGACGATCGCGATGCTGTCCCCATCGTCGGGCCAGCCGCTGGTCGTCGATGTGTTCCGGGTCCGTGGCGGCGCCACCCATGACTGGTCTTACCACGCCGAGACGGATCGGCTCGAGCTGACAGGGGTCACACTCTCTGAAGGGCAACCGTTGGGCACGGCCACGGCATATCAAGAACTCAGCGACATCCGCACGGGCACGACGGACGGCCCTTGGCAGGCGACGTATCGCTGGTCGGACGGTGCCGGCCTGCGCCTGTGGATGGCCGGCGCGCCGGGCACGCAGGTCTCGACGGCCTCGGCCCCAGGCCAGCGACGGAAGGATCAGGAGGGTCGGCGACTTCCTTACCTCGTCGTCCGCCGATCGGGCAAGCAGCTCACCAGCACGTTCGTCTGCGTGCACGAGCCGTTCCGCAATCGTCCCCAGGTCTCCTCCGTCGAAGTCGCTCGCTGCAATCCGCGATCCGACGCCTGGCCCGTCATCGTCAAGGTGATTGCGAACGGCAAGGTGAGCTGGGTGGGCTCGAAGCTCGACGAAGGCGCATGGCAGGACCTCCCTGCGTCCGCGCCGCGCTGGCCGGCCGGTCGATTCGCCACAGAGGCCGGCTGATCGCCGGGCAAGTGCAGGACGGGGACGTCCTGACAGCCGCAGGCATGAACACAAGGGATACGCTGCCGAGATGAAGGCGGATCCGCTCGCATCGAGATCGGCGATCACGCCCGATCCGCACCATGTGGGTCAGGTGCGGCGGGTGGCGGGGGTGGGGTTGATCGCCAACCTGATCCTCTCGGCGATCAAGCTCATCGGCGGTCTGGTCGGCGCAAGCCAGGCCGTCGTGGCGGACGCGGTGCACAGCCTGTCTGACAGCGTGACGGATATCGCGCTGCTTGTCGGGGTTCAGTACTGGTCGAAGCCCCCGGACGACGAGCATCCGCACGGACATCGGCGTATCGAGACGCTGATCACGACGCTGATCGGGGTCCTGCTTGCGGCCGTCGGGGTGGCGCTCGGCCTCAACGCGGTGGCCACGCTCCGGGAGGTGCACACAACCGCCCCGGGATGGATCGCGTTTGCGGCCGCGGTCGTGTCGATCTTCAGCAAGGAGATCCTGTACCGCTGGACGGTCAGGGTCGGGAGGCGGATCAAGTCGTCGGCCGTCATCGCCAACGCATGGCACCATCGTTCCGACGGCCTGAGCTCGATCCCTGCGGCAATAGCGGTCGCCGGGGCCGCCCTGAGCCCGGGCTGGGGGTTTCTGGATCACATCGGTGCCGTCGTCGTCTCCCTCTTCATCCTGCAGGCGGCGTGGCGGATCGCCAAGCCGGCACTGGGACAACTCATCGACACCGGGGCCTCGGCGGAGGTCCGTGAGAGGATCCGAGTGATCGCGATGAGCGTCGACGGCGTAAAGCACGTACACGCCGTCCGGACTCGCTACGTCGGCTCGGGCGTGCAGGTCGACCTTCACGTCAAGGTTCGCGCCGATCTGACGGTCCGCGAGGGGCATGACATCTCCGAGGTGGTCAAGCAGCGACTCATCGCCGAAGGTCCAGACGTCGTGGACGTCGTGGCCCACCTGGAGCCCTACGGCGAGCCAACCAGGCCGACGTCGTAACACGGAAAAGGAAGCGCGAGGTCCCGACGTCTCAGCCGTCGGCCGGATGCCACTGTCCGTCAGCGCCGAGCACCTCATGGGGGCCGAAGGTCGCCTTGTAGGACATGCTCTGCAGTCCTCGAATCAGGTAGCCAAGGTAGTAGTACTCGCGTCCCTGTTGGCGGGCCCAGTCGATCTCCCACAGCGTGCTGAACGTCCCCAGACTGCGGCGGTGAAGGTCCGGGTCGAAGATGAAGTAGACCGTGCTTACCGACGTGGATGAAACGTCAACGATGCCGACGCCGACCAGCGCGCCTTCCAGCCGATAGCACATCTCGCGGGTGTCGATGGGCGAGCTGTACAGGAATCGCGCCAGATCCTCGATGTCTTCGCCCATGGTCCCGTCATGGCGCTGGCGGAGGTAGCGGACGTAGAGTCGGTGTTTCTCGCCGGTCAACGTCGGGCGGCCGACGGTGACGGTGAGGTCCTGGTTCCGCCGCCACACCCGTCGCTGCGATCGGCTGGGCCGGAAGGTATCCGTCCGCAGACGGATCGGCACGCATTCGCCGCATCCGTCGCAACGGGGCCGATAGAACAGACAGCCGCTCCGCCGCCAACCATGGTTCATCAAGACGACGTAGTCATCGGCGTCCATCACACTGGCCAGGAAGATCTCCTCGCGCGCTTGCCGATCGGGCAGGTACGGGCAGCGGTGCTCGGGGGACACGGGCCAGACGATCTTGTGCAGGAGGCCTTCCATGACACGGGCCATTGTAACACTGCCCCCCGGGCAGGCGCTATGCCGATAGGGAGCTCGCCGATACAATCACCTCTCGTCGGTCGACCGTACGCGGAAGCACAACGGCGGACGGTCGGATCCGACCATGGGAGGAGGACGCACCATGCTGCGACCTACCAATTGGTGTTGGTGTTTGGTGCCGCTGCTAACCGTCAGCGCACCGGCGTTCGGGGATGCGAAACTGTGGCTGGTCCGGGACGGTCAGGCGCGGTGCACGATCGTGCGGGGCGAACAGGACGACTTCGCTGCCGACCGGCTCCGTCGATGGCTGGCGGACAAGACGGGCGCGATCGTGCCCATCGTGTTGGCCGGGCAGGACCAGTCCAAGGTGGCTGGGTGCCAGATCCTCGTCGGCAGTGCGGCCTCCAACCCCCTGGTCCGCGAGGCCGGCGCCGAACTGCGACTGAAGCTATCCGCCGACGGCCTGACCGAACAAGGCTACGTGGCGAAGCGAGCCACGCATGCGGGGCGCGATCGGCTGATCCTGGCCGGCGGCGGGCGCGACGGCGTGATCCATGCAGTGGCGGATCTGATCAACTGGCACCTCGATCACGAAGCCCGAAACGCCTGGATCGGACGGCTCGATACCCGCCAGGTCCCGCGATATCGCTATCGCTGGCTGTGGACGTGGGACCACCGCATGGATTGGGGCGGGCCGGGCAAGCCCGGATCGGTCATGGGCGGCGGGGGCACGTTCGCCAAGAAGCCCGAGGCCTTCCTGATCGACTACAAGCGGTGCGTCGATTACATGGCCGATCATAAGTTCAACGGCCTGATTATCTGGGGGTTCTTGCGCGATACGCACGGGGGCGTCGCCGCGACGCAGGAGCTGTGCCGCTACGCCGCGCGTCGAGGTGTCCGGATCTTGCCCGGCGTGGGCACGAGCGGCTATGCGGGCTACTACTTCGAGGGCAACCATCGCTTCAACGCCGGCACGTGGCTGAAGGAGCATCCCGAACTCCGCTCAATCGCCAAGAACGGCAAACCACGGAACGCCCCCTGCCCGTCGAAGAAGGCCAACCAGGACTGGCTCGACCGCGGGGCCGCGTGGCTGTTCGAGACGTTCGAGATCGGCGGGGTGAACCTGGAGATGGGCGACTTCTTCGTCTGTTACTGCGACGACTGCAAGCGGGCGCGGGCCGCCATCGCGTCGGACGAACCGGACTACTACAAGGACATGGCCATTTCGCACAAGGTCACGCTCGAGACGATGCGTCGGCTCGCGCCGAAGGCGTGGCTGAGCTACGCGACCTACACCGGCTACAAGGCCGACATGATGAAGACGCCGCCGAAGTTCCTGTCGATGATCCCCGACGACGCCATCTGTCAGTGGACGCTGACGAGGATGGCAAGGAAGTGGCCCGCAGACGTCAAGCCGATGGCGAAGCACAACCTCGGCTACCTGCACTGGTGCAACAGCTCGACGCACACGCAGGACGACTTCTACCTGGAACGGGTCCGGCGGATCTGTCGGAACGCCGCCGGTGTGGGCTTCGAGGGCCTGGACACCTACGGCGAGCTGCCAGACACTCAGCCCAACGCCGAAATCTTCTACCTGGCCTGGGAGGCGTTCCTCTGGGACCCCGACATGACCATCGAGCAGTTCGTCGATCGGCGGCTGGGTCGGCTGTACGGCGGGGCGAAGGCGGCCCGGGCCCTGCTCGAGATCATCCCGCTGGTCCGGACGCGCGGCGACCGGGCAATCCCCGACAAATGCGCCCAGGCCCGCAGACTGGCCGAGGCCGCACGCCGCCTGGCCGCACCGGCCGGCCACGAACGCTGGGACCGCCTCATCGCCTCCCTCGACCGCCACGAGCGAGCGGCCCGCGAGGTCATCGAGCGTCGCCGCAAGCAGCAAGCCGCCGCCCGCGCCGGGCGGCTTGTGCCGGTCCTATCGGTCAAGGCCAGCGACGAGGAGACCGGCCCGAAGAACTGGCCGGCGAGCAAGGCCATCGACGGCAGCGTCGATGAACCCGCCGGATACTGGCTCACCCGATACGTTCACCCCAAGCAGGCGTGGATCGAACTGACGCTCGTCAAGCCCAGCAAGGTCAACCGCGTGGCCCTGTTCCATCAGCTCAACGCGGCCCACTACCGCAGTCGTGACTATGCCATCAGCGTCCGGGCGAACGGCAAGTGGCGGCGCGTCGTCACCGTCAAGGGCAACGACAAGGCCGGCTGGGTCAGCCACGCGTTCGACGCCGTGGAGACCGACGCGGTGCGTCTGGACATCACCCGATCCGCCCACGGCAACCGGATGGGCGTCGGCGAGATCGAGGTGCGGTGCGTGGAATGACAACTCGGTGTCCGGCACTCGAGCCCGGCGAGCCGAATCGCCGCAGGGACCGGCCAAAGGGCGCGGGTGATTTCTGTCACCTCGTGGGGCCCCCGGTGCCATGAGTCTTGGACAACCTTTCATCAGCGCTTTGGGGTCGACATGTTGACCGACACATCGCGACTCGACGCGTGCGGGTGGAGCAGCTTCGACATCGAGCTGTTTCTGAACGAGACGGGGCGGAAGACCCGCGATCTTGGCGATTGGTTCGTCCGCCTCTTGGCCGACTTCAGCGAGGGCGACCGGGTCCTGGAGCTATGCTGCGGGTCGGGCGCCCTGGCCGTCGCGATCGCCGCGGCCGGCTATCGCGTGACGGGCGTGGATCTCGACCAGCGAATGCTGGATGTCTTCGCGGCCAGACTCGCTCGGGAAGGACAAGACGTCAGGGAGCGCGTTTCGATCGTTCAAGCGGACGTCTGCACGTCCAACCTGGACGAAGCGTTCGACTTCGTGATCCTCGAGGACGACAGCTTCCAGTACCTCGCGACGCACGAAGACCAGTTGGCGTGTCTGGCCCGAGCCCACGAGCATCTCGGCGAGCGCGGGCGCTTCTTCTTGATGTTCGAGACACCCCAGCGCGAGCTGGCCATGAAGCAGGCGTATGACTACGACCCGATCCGGCAGATGAAGACCGTCAAGGCCGATTGGGAGATCGAAGACGAGGCCGGCCGTCGCACGACCGTCAGACAGGGCTTCGAGGCCCGAAGGTTGACCTGGCCCTGTGAACTCGAGCTCCTGCTTAAGGTCGCGGGGTTCGAGGTCGAGCATCGTTGGGGACACCTGGGGACGCGAGCCCCCTTCGTAGACCCGTCGACGGAGCAGTATGCGTATCTGATGCAGAAGGCGCGACGGTAGGCCGGGGGACGTTCGGTCTTGAGACGACAGCTGTGCCCGCCGCGATACGCTCAAGCGGGAGATCTGGCAGGATGTCGTTCTCCCGCCAAACCCGCGCGAGCTTCTCCTGCAAGGGCAGCGTAGCGACGCGCTGTCGCGCCGACACTCATCGGGGTCAGAGGCACGGGCCTGTTTCAGCGCAGCTCGCTGCGTGGTATGATCATGGCGGACGGAGGTGGTCGCCATGACAGGATCTGCCTATGAGGACATCCTGCGCCAGATCACGTCGCTTTCACTTGCCGAGCAACTCCGGCTGATTGCCCAATTGGCTGAGCGCCTGTGCTCTGGCCGCGGGATGGACGCTGGCAGGCCACGCTGGGAGGACTACGCCGGTAGTGCGCCCCACCCCCTGTGCGGGCAGGACGCCCAGGATTGGGTCTCTCGGACACGACAGGAATCGGACGAGGCGCGGAACGTGTGATGAAGGTAGCGGCAGCTCTTGAAGGCGCCACTTCTCTGCTCCTTGATACCGCGCCGGTTGTCTATCACCTGGAGCGCAACCCTCGCTACGCATCCGTCTTGGAGGAGTTCTTCCGCGTCAGGAGAGAGAAACGGATCCTGCTCGTGACCACCCCGGTCACGCTGGCAGAGTGTCTTGTGCACCCGATACGGAGAGGACTGACTGATCTGCAAGACCAGTATCAGCAGCTCATTGTCGACGGAGAGAACACCCTCTTCCGATCGATCGGCGCACCTGAGGCAGCATGCGCTGCCCGTCTCCGCGCAGAACACGGGCTTCGTCTCGCCGACTCGCTCCAAGCAGCCGTCGCGGTGGGGGCAGGGCTCGGGGGCATCCTGACGAATGACTCGGCCTTCAGAAGACTGAGCCAGATTCGCGTGGTCATTCTGGATGACTTGGAGGTCTGAGGCGAAACGGTTAGGGTCCGCAGTGCGGACCGCAGCTCTTGCGAATGAGAAAACCCATGACGCTGTCTGTCTACAACACACTGGGACGCCAGAAGCAGGAATTCCAGCCCCTCGACCCGCCGAAGGTGGGCATGTACGTCTGCGGTCCGACGGTCTACGGACACTCGCATCTGGGGCACGCCAAGACCTACGTCAGCTTCGACGTCATCGTCCGCTATCTGCGGTACCTCGGCCATGACGTGACGTACGTTCAGAACATCACCGACGTCGGCCACCTGACCGAGGACACCGAGGGCATGGCCGACGAGGGTGAGGACAAGATCATCCGCGAGGCGCGCCAGCGCGGGCTGCATCCGATGGCCGTCGTCGAGACGTTCAAGCATTCGTACTTCGAGGACATGGACGCCCTCAACATCCTCCGCCCCGACGTCAGCCCGCACGCGTCCGGCCACATCCCCGAACAGATCGAGATGATCGAGCAGCTCATCGCCAAGGGATACGCCTACGCGGTGGGCGGCAAGGTCTTCTTCGACATCAGCGCGTTCGCCGAGTACGGCAAACTGAGCAACCGGCGGGTCGCCGAGATGCTCGGCGGGGCACGGGTCGAGGTCGATCCGGACAAGCGGCACGAGGGCGACTTCTATCTGTGGCGGCCGGCGGCGCCGGAACACATCCTCCAGTGGCCCAGCCCGTGGGGGCGGGGCTATCCCGGGTGGCACCTGGAATGCTCGGTGATGAGCGGCAAGTACCTGGGCAAGACGATCGACATCCACGGCGGTGGGCTCGAAAACCAGTTCCCCCACCACGAATGCGAGATCGCCCAGTCCGAGGCCGCCAACGGGTGCCCGTTCGTCAGGTACTGGTTGCACAACGGCATGCTCACCGTCGACGGCACCAAGATGGGCAAGAGCCTGGGCAACTTCATCACGCTCAAGCAACTCTTCGCCGGCGATCACGAGCGGATGAGCAAGGCCTACGAACCGTTGGTCGTGCGGCAGTTCATCCTGAGCGGGCACTACCGCAACCCGATCGACTTCAGCGACGAGGCGCTCGGTGCGGCCGAGAGCGGATCGCGGCGGCTCCGCGAGGCCGTTCTCGCCGTCCGCGAGGCGGTGCAGCACGCCCCGGAAGGTGAAGCGAGTGAGCCCATCACCCGGATGATCGAACGGGCCCGTGCCGACTTCGAGTCGGCGATGAACGACGACTTCAACACGGCCGGGGCGCTCAGCGCGATCTTCGATCTGGTCAAGCAGGCCAACACCGTCCTAGGCGGTGGGATGACGCGCGAAGACGCCCTCGCCATCGACGCGGCCTTCCGTCGGCTGGGCGGCGACGTGCTGGGGCTGGTCCTCGACCGCTATCCGGAGGAGGGCGCGGGCGGCGGCGAGCTGCTGGCGCCCGTTATGCAGATGCTAATCGATCTTCGGGCCGACGCCCGAAAGACCAAGAACTTCGAGCTGGCCGACACGATTCGCGACCGCCTCACCGCCTCCGGCATCACGTTGGAGGACAAGCCGGACGGCACGGCGTGGCGGCGGTCTTGAGTAGGTTGCGGGGATTCTGGGACAGTTGACACGGATTGGGTCCCCCACGGCTAAAGCCATGGGGCACCCATGGGAAACCTCCGGCAGACACACTGTTCGGTCTTTGATGCAAGCAGGTTGGCACGACAACTGCGGAACGCCGGAGCAGACCATGGGCGTGGGCCGATGCGTGATCGCGATCGTCGTGGTAGGCTGGGCCTTGGCGTTGACGTCGGGCTGTGCGTCGACGTCCGTCAACCAGGTCCGCTTGATCGGGTCAACGGCACTGGATCTATCCGGCAGCTACCCGAAGACCGTTGCCTTCGAGCGGGGCGGCTTCGCGGAGGCCGGCGGGGCCGGGTCGGCGATCCTCATCGGCCCGAACGCAGCCCTGCTGTTTGACTTCCGCGGCGCCCCCAACCGCTTCGAGCTGCTCCTCCGCCAGGGCACGCAATCGATCCTCTACAGGCGACTGGAACAGCGACCGGTGATGACGGGAGACGGCCAGCGGGTCCGACGCCCGGCGGGGGTTCACGTCGCATGGGAGGGCAACCGGCTGACCGGCAGCTTCGACGTCGTCGTCGGCCGGGAGGACCTGCGGGGGTTCGGCCCGGCGTTCGAGCACTATCCCAAGTACCTCCGCGTGGTCGGCGAGTTCTCCGTCCCCCGATGCCCCGAGCCCGTCGGCCCCACGACCCGACCCGCCTTCTGGGAACCCCCGTCAACGGTGACGGACGACCCCGGCCCCCCTGGCCTCGACGACATCGACGTCCACTGGCTCATGGACACCTTCGCCGCAGACATGCCGGCATTGGGCGAGACCGAGTAGACGGACTTCCGTCTTCGCCCTCCTCAAACAGGGATGCTCACGAGGGCAATGCCCATCAAGCCATCAGGGCCACCCGGGCGTCGACAGCTGGTTAGGCTCTCTGCCTCAGCCAGACGAACACCCCCAACACACCCAGCATCACCACGGCCAAGAGTGGCATGCCGCTGCCGCACTTGAACTTGGCCAGTACCTCGCGGTCCTGATCCATGATGAACGTGAGCGGGTTGTTGCTGTCGTGGAGGACATAGTTCGGGTCACCGGGGTAGTTCGGGTCGTAGATCTCCCACCGCCTGAACGATTTGCCCTCTGCGGCTTCGGCCGTCAGGCTAACGAGGGTGCCTGGTTCATAGGCAAAGGGCAGGCTCGCGTCATTCGGGTCAAGCTCCACGTGTCCGTACTCCTCCTGCTTCACCTGAAGGGTCAGCAAGTAGTAGTAAGGCGCCCCCGGATACTCGTCGGAGCCCATGTCGACCCCGCCTCCCTGCGGCATGACCCTGGGCTGCCCGTCAACGTCCGTCTGCCCCGAGTAGTCAAGGCTGGGATCACCCACGTCCCTGCAGGGCGAGCCAGGTGAGAGGTGGTAATGGTTGTCGTGCCAGGTGCTCAGATCGTCATCGGGGCCATCGGCGTCGGTGAACTGCGGGTCGGCGTCGATGCAGCCCTCGCCGAACCAGGGCTCGCCAGTCCCGTCTTGAACATCGCTATAGGTAACCGTGGCAATGCTGGGACCGGGGCTCCATATCTGGTCCGGGTCGTTCCCCCACAAAATGCTGTTCGCGACCTTCGCGCTGCAGCCACCGATGTGGTATAGCCCTCCTCCTGAACTCGCCAGGTTCCAAAGAACGCTGGAGTTGACGATGTCCGGGCTGCTGGTCACGAAACAGAGGATCCCGCCCCCGGACCCAGCTTCGTTCAGATCGATCGTGCAGTTGGTGATGCGCGGATCGCTGTTGTCGCAACACGCAATGCCCCCTCCGACGGTAGCTGCTGAATTGCCGCAGATCCTGCAGTTGCTGATGTTGGGATCGCCATTGTCGACGCAAGCGACGCCTCCTCCACACGCGGCTGAGTTGGCGCTGAGCGTGCAGTTGATGATCTTGGCGGTGTTGTTGGTTCCACAGCAGATGCCCCCACCAACCAGGGCGTCGTTTCCGCTTATCACACAGTTTCTGATTGTCGGATTGCTGGCGACGCAGGCAATCGCCCCCCCCCAACCATTGGGATCCTCGTCGTTCGCACCGGTGACGTGCCCATTGATGATGGTCAAGCCAGACACAATCGAGTTCGCGTCCTCGCCGTTGTGGAAGTAGAACCCACGGTGATTGTCGTAATTGGGATCGTTGGGATCATTCGGGTTGCACCTGATGACCGTCGCGGCAACGACATTGGGGTCGTCGGAGTCTTTACTTCGCACGATGATGGCCTTGCCCCCGAAGTCGATGTCGCGGTTGCCTTCCCCTGTGAAGGTCGCTGGGCTGAGGACAATCTCGTCGTTGGGATCTGAGCAGTCAATGGCGCCCTGTATCGTTCTGTGCCATGTGTCCTGTGTGATATTGTGAACGCGCTCAAGCGGGTCTAGGACAACTCGAAATCCGTGGTGCCAGTTCTTCTCGGTTGGCGCGTGCACAAACCTGGGCGCGGACTTGCAGTAATAGTCAGGGTCGACCCAGCATCCGCCACGATAGATACGACTCGGCTCCCCCCCCGTTGTCCAAGGGCTCCCATCACTGGGGGCACCCATGTAGTTGGGGTGCCAGGTGTCCTCACAGTACTCATGTACATTTCCCGCCATATCGTAAAGACCAAAGTCATTGGGAAGCCTGCCGCCTACCTCATGAGTGTGAGCATCACTGTTGCCCACATACCAGGCGTACAGGTCCAGATCGTTCGGGTCGTCGCCGAAATAGAACTTCGTGGTGCTCCCAGCCCGGCACGCATATTCCCATTCCGCCTCGCTGGGAAGGCGAATTCTGACATGGAGCTGGGTCGACAGTGCTTCGCAGAAAGCCGTGCAGTCGTTCCACGACAAGGTCTCAACAGGGCGACTAGGATAACCTGGCCACGTCGATGGGTTACTGCCCATCACCTGCTCGTACTGAGCCTGTGTTACCTCATACTTCCCGATGTAAAACGGCTGGTAGATTGTGACGGTGTGAACAGGAATTGCGTTTGGCACATCCACGTCCCCCATATCGAACTCGCCTGCGGGGACTTCGACCAACTCCATGTTGATACCACCACCCAGGTCTAGTGTGATCGTCTCAGGACCATCGGCAAAGGCCGTGAAGGAAACCAATGCCATCGTATAGAAAGCCACGAGCAGTACGATCTGTCTTCTCGTCATCATCGCTCTCCTTTCTGGTTGAGCGGTAACCGTGAACCCAACCACCATCACCTCGTTTCGCCTCCACTGATCTGCCAGACTCGTGTGAGAGCTGCGTGCGACGCCTTGCCGCCTCCTTGGCTGGCTTCTGGGCCAGCAGCCCCTGCCAGGAAGGACTGCTTGACTGCCTTGAGCGGATCACCATCGCTGCTGACGTCGATGGCTGCTTGGATGGCGATGTATTCACGGGACCCGTGACGGTCTATGGCCCAGGCGAAGACAACCACGATACAGCTCAGGATGGTAGCGACACCAACGCTGATCATGGTCGCACTGGGAGTAGGCTGGGCCATATCTCCCCTCTCTCCCAAACAGCGAGTGCATGAATAAAACGAGTCGGATGCCCAGAAGAATAGAATGTCTACCATCGATCGAGGGACAAGGCAAGACGTTCTTTAGCTCCAGAACTCCAGATCTCGCATGAGAAGGTGACACGGCGGGTGACGGATGGCATGGTCACGCAGGCGCGGACCATGCACCCGTCTCCCATTGCTAGAGCGACCATAGCGCTTGACGACGGGGGGATTGCACACGATGCTGCATTCTCCGGCCGGATCTCCGTGCGCTTGGGTACCTGAACGTGCGCGGAGGCGCCGGGCGAAAGCGTCTTCCATGCAGAATGCGGACTTCAGAAAACCGCCGGATATTGCAGCTCGTGGCCAAGGCGCGACTTGGCCGAGATGGTTGCGGTGGGTCGAGCGGGGGGTCATGATCCAGGCGTTCTGCTCGATCATTCCGGCCCATGTGCTCGGGTGGCCCGGTGCGGGGTATCGGTACTGGATGTACGTCAGTCTGGCGCTGCTTGTGGGCGTGACGATCCGGCGGATCGTCAGCCTCGAGCGGATGCGCCCAAGGCAACGGATCGAAGACCTTCGCGGCGACGCGGATCCCACACACCTGGACACGAACGAACGGGCGTAGCGATCGGGCCTGGCGTCCTTGACATGCGATCGACGCGCCCTGCCCGCCCGCAGAGGACTTGAACCGACGGGGGGCCATACCGCACACTATGAGGATACAAGGAGGGCGTCGGCGGCGAGAGCGCCGACGCATGCCGGTCAAATGGACGGACACTGACAGTGGAGGTCAGCTTGCGATGAGACCTATACGCTCGACGAGTGCGAGACGACGATCACGGTCGGTCGGACTGGCGTGTCTGACGGTCGGGGTGGTGCTGGGGATGGCCTGGCAGGACCCTGCCTCGCCCGCGCAGGCAGAGACCGCGACCCCCCAGACGAAACCGGCCAAGGACGAGACGACCATCGATCCGCCACTGTCCCCGGTGGAGATCATGCAAGAACTGATGAAGAAGCGGGTGTTCCGCCCTCCGATTCCCCCGAGCGACCCCGGCAGGGAGCCGATGGAGCCTCCCCCCGCGGCGACCACCGAGCCGGCCGTCAGCCCCGACCGGGCCGACCGCCCGTTGCGGCCGGACGGCTCGGTCATCGCCGATCGGATCGGCCGACTCATCCGCCGCCCCAAGGGTTGGTACTTCGTCTTCGAGAGCGAGGGCAAGGTCCTGCGCGAGCCCCCCATGCAGATCCTGCCCAACCGCGATCTGGAGATCATGGAGATCCAGTCAGCCAACGGCACCCGACCGGTGAAGTTCCGGGTCAGCGGCGAGGTCACCGTCTACCGCGGGGCCAACTACCTGTTGCTACGGAAAGTGCTGACCGTCCACGACCTGGGGAACCTCAAGTAGGACGCTTTGTGGGCGCCGGACGAACGGCGGCGTGGCATCAACTCGACGGGTCAGGCGAGTCGGCCGGCCCGCCCTTCTCGCCCCCGCATTCGTGCTGCGTTTCGTACTCGATGATCTTCCCGACGCGCCGCTGATGCCGGCCAGACTCGAAGGGCGTCGACATCCAGGCATCGACAATCCGCTGGATCAACGCCTCCCCCAACAGATCCGCCGCCAGGCACAGGACATTGGCGTCGTTGTGCCGGCGGGACATCTCGGCCGTCAGCTCATCGTGGCAGAGGGCAGCCCGGACGCCTCGGACCTTGTTGGCCACGATGGACATGCCCACGCCGCTGCCGCAGAACAGGATCGCTCGATCGACCCGCCCCTCCGAGACACTGCACGCAGCGGGGTATCCCGCGTCGGGGTAGTCATACATCTCGTTGTCGTCGTCGGGGCCGAAATGGGTCACTTCGTGTCCCTGGCCTTCCAGGATGCTCCTGACATGCTGCATGGCTGTTCGACCACGGTGATCGCACCCAAGCGCGATTCTCATAGCTCGATGTCCTCAAGATGGCGGCGGATCAGTTCCTCGATCCGCCTGGCCATGGGGCCGTACACGTCGGTGCCCCGACCGAAGGGGTCCTGCAGATCGGCCTGGGGGTCCAGCCTCCCGACCCTGGCGCGGGCGTCGGGCAGGAGCTGGGCCACCACGCTGAGGTGCTGGTCGGTCATGGCGAAGACGTAGTCGGCGGCGTTCAGGAGTTCCTGGGTCAGTGCCTGGGCCCGGTGTCCCGCAATGTCGACGCCTAGAGGCCGACAGGCCTCCACCGCCTCCGCCGAAGGCGGACTACCGCTCATGCCCAGCGTCCCGGCCGAACTGATAACGATCCCGCGATCGCCCAGCGCCTCGGGCCCGCAGCCCAGCCGCTCGGCTAGCAGTTTGCGACAGACGCCCTCGGCCATGGGGCTGCGACAAGTGTTCCCGGTGCAGACGAAGAGGAAGTTCGTCGTTAGCATCCGCCGGACCATCCGTTCATCCAACACGCCGACGCGGACGATCTCGCTGCCCCGCTCGTGAACCCGAACGATGGTCGAGGGTTTGGCGTACTGTGTCCGCCCGCCGTCCAGGATCAGATCGACCTGCCCGTCCAGGTATCCGGCGGCCTCCTTACCGCTAAGGGCTGGCGGTTCCCCGGCGGGGTTCGCGCTGGCCGCCACGACCGGGGCCTGAACGCCCGACAGAAGGTCGATCGCTGGCTTGGCATCGGGACAGCGCAACCCGATGGTGTTGTCGGAGTAAATGGCTCGATCCTGGCCCGGCGGCAGGTCCCCGACGACCGGAGCCGCCTGCGGATCGGGCACGGAGAAGATCAGCGTCAGCGGACCGGGCCAGCCCTTCTTGGCCAGCAGGCGCCCCTCTGACGGCGGCGAGGGAACGTACCGCTTCAGATCCTCCGGCCGACCGACATGGACCGTGAAGGGCTTGGTCGGCGGACGGCGCTTGACCTCACGAAGCCGATCGACCGCCTCGGGCAAGGCCGCGTTGGCCGCCAGTCCATAGACGGTCTCCGTCGGAAACGCCACGAGCCCCCCGGCGTTGAGCACCTCCAGACCCTTGCGGATCGCGCCCGTGTATCCCCGGCCGCCATCCACCTTGAGCGTTTCCGTCGCCATCTGGCAAGAAGACCTCCTCGTTGATTATGGACCCCCGCGCAGGGGGGGTCAAGCTGAGCCGCGCCCGGCAAACGGGATACGCCCTTTCCCGGATTGATTCTGGGCCCTGCCTGGCCCACCATGTGAGCTCCTATTCGCCGCGGTTGAACACTGCAGGATCTGCAAGGAGACGCCCATGGCGGCAATGATGATAGTGGCGACCATCCTGGCTGCGTCCGCCCAGGCCGACGCGACGCCTTCGTTGACGATCGCCACGAACGGCGCGAGCGACTATCAGATCGTCGTGCCCGACGCACCCCGTCCCGTGCACTCATACGCCGCGAAGGAGCTGCAGCATTTCCTGGCCGAGATGTCCGGCGTGACGCTACCGATCGTCCACGAGGGACAGGCCGCTGCGAAGCGCCCCGCGTTTCTGATCGGCCAGACAAGACGACAGGGCCGGACGCTGTGCAAGATCGGGCCCGACGGCGTGTCGATCTCCTTCGCTGGCCGTGACGTCCTGCTGCGGGGATTCGGCGACCGAGGCGATCTGTACAGCGTGTACGTCCTGCTGGAGCGGTTCTGCGGCGTGCGGTTCCTCGCGCACGATTGCACCATCGTACCGAAGCGAAGGTGCGTCACGCTGCCCGCCAAGGGCTATGCCCACACGCCGCCCTTCATGTACCGCGAGACGCTCTACTACGACAGCTTCCCCAAGCAAATCGCCGCACGACAACGCCTCAACGGACCCGCAACCCAGTGCGACGAGACGGTCGGCGGCAAGATCGCCTTCCACCCGTACGTCCACAGCTTCTGTCAGCTCGTGCCGCCCGAGAGGTACTTCAAGGACCATCCTGAGTACTTCAGCCTCGTCGGCGGCAAGCGCACCAACAAGACGATCCACGGGCAGCTCTGCCTGACGAATCCCGACGTCCTGAAGATCGCCACCGCTCAGGTCCTCAAATGGATCGAGGACCATCCGGACGTGCCCATCATCGACGTCTCGCAGAACGACGGCAACGGGGCATGCGAATGCGCCAAGTGCGCGGCCGTGGTCAAGGAGGAGGGCAGCCAGCACGGTCCGATCCTGCGGTTCGTCAACGCCATCGCCGACGTCGTCGCGCAGAAGCACCCGAACAAGTGGGTCGAGACGCTCGCCTACGCCTACTCGACCAAGCCGCCGTCCAAAACGCGACCGCGCAAGAACGTCATCATCCGCCTGTGTCATGCCGGCTGCTTCTTCCACGGGTTCGAGAAGTGCGGGCTGGGCGCGAACCACGCCAACTACATCGACCAGTGGAGCAAGCTGACCCGGCGCATCTTCATCTGGCATTACGCGACGAACTTCGCCCACTACCTGGCGCCCTGTCAGAACCTCTGCGGTCTGGCGGCGGACCTGAAGTTCTACGCCGCCCACGGCGTCAACGGCGTGATGGTGCAGGCGAACTACCAGGGCCCTGGCGGCGAGCTCGCCGAGCTGCGACAGTACCTCGCCGCTCAACTGATGTGGGACCCCCGCCGCGACCCGGGCGAGATCCGGCGGGAATTCTGCAACGGCTACTACGGCCCGGCGGCCGGCGACGTGCTCGCGTACCTGGCCCTGACAGACGAGTCCGCCAAGAAGCCGGACGTCCACGCCTTCGCCGCGTGGGACCCGAAGGGCACGGTCGCGTCGTCGTTCGTGGCCCAGGGAATCGAGATCCTGACCCGCGCCCAGACCCGCGCCCAGACCCCCGAGATCGCCAACCGCGTCGCCAAGCTGTTCCTGCCGTTGTGGTACATGCAGCTCACGTATCCGGGGAGCTACGGCCTGGACGCCAGCGACGCAGCCCGAACGCTGCAGGCGTTCAAAGCCGTCGTCGAGGCCAACAAGATCACGCACGTCCGCGAGGGCGGCCCGAACATGGCGGGCTGGATCGACCAGATGGCAGCCAGATACCAGAAGCTGCCCGAGGCGGTGGTCTACGATTTCTGCTCAAACATGGGCCGGGCCAAACGCGAGAACTGCCTCGACTGGCGAACGGAGACCGTCAAGAAGGACGGACGAGCGCAACTGAGCATCTTCCACCACCCCCCTGCCAAGGGTCCCGGCGATGCGACGTTCGAGGTCTCACTGCCCCCCGTCAAGCCGGGTCAGAAGCTGCTGCTCCGTTTCGCCACGGCCTTCACGGGGCCGACGCAGGACGGCGTGCGCTTCGCGATCCTCATTGACGGCAAGGAGCAATGGACGACGACCCAGAAGACGCTCCCGCCGGTGGATCACACATTGGACCTGACCGCGCACGCCGGCAGGAAGATCCGGCTGACCCTCCGCGTCGATGCGCTGGCCAACGGGGCCCACGACTGGGCCAACTGGGTCCGCCCCCAGATCCTGATGGAGAAGTGAACGTCCGCGCTCACCAGGCCGGGCGGAGGCCGGCCGCGTGCACCTCGTCCGTTCGGAAGGTCACCGTTTCACATCGACCGATCGGGAACGGACACGTCGGCCACTCGGAGACGACCCTGTACGTCCCCTGCCAGTCCGCGGGAATGGGAAGCGAGCACGCGCTGAGACACCATCGGCCCAGCTCCCACGAACCGAGCCCGCTGGTGCCGTACGTTAGTCTCGGCTTGAGCACCGTTCGGCCTGTCTGGTCGATGACGTTGACCCGACGGGGCAGGAGGCGACCCGGCCCGGTCCACACCTTTATGACGTGTCTGCCCGCACAGTCGACCAGCCCGACGCCGACCCCGATGCGTCTTGTTGCCCTTCTCTTCTTCGGGCCGCGCCAGGTGTCGTAGGAGACCTTCAGCGTCAGCGGCGGGCCGAGCCGAGGCGACGTCGTCTGACCCGCCTTGATCTCGACGGTGGCCTTCGGTTCGAGGCTCAGACACCAGAACCCCGGCTCGGGCTTGGACCGGCGGGCACGGCTGCGGGGCCTCGCCGGTCTGCTGGACGCACGCGCCGGCCGAAGATCCTGGCCTTTGCCGTAGACGTACGACGCAATCGAATACCGACCGACGGGCAGCTCGACCGGCCCGTCGCTGCCCCGCACCACCGTCGCGAACGCCGGGCCAATCAGCTGCGCTCGCTCGACCTGGGCCGGGATGCTCAGCGTGCCCGTCTCGGGCTTGACCGGCGTGGCCCGCACCGACCGGCCGTCCGGCGCAACGGTCAGCTCGTAGAATCGCCCCTCGACACGAATGAAGCGGGTCAGAAGCCGGCTCTCGGGCCCCACGGCACGCGGATCGAGGGCCGGCTTGTCGAATCGCCCATTTGCGTCGAGGTCCAACAGGAGCCGACAGCCCCTCGAAACGGTCGGGACCTGACCGAACCCCCGCGTGTACACCAGCGCGACGCCACGGTCGTACCGACCCGTCGACTCAAAGGGACACAAGGCCACGCGGACCCGCCTGTCACCGAATGGCATCTCGGCCATCATGCAGGTCGCGAGCGTCCAGAACAGCGACACCCGCCCGTCTGCATGCTGGACCCGCAGCTCGGTCCAGCAGACAGACGTTCCTTCCCGCCCCGTCCACACGAGCGGATGGATCTTGGCCGTGCACACGGTCGGTGTGTGTTGCACGACGCTCACGGCCCCCGCGGCGCGGCTGATGTCGTAACACTCGTCCGACTCGAACCGACCGTTGCCGTTCTTGTCGACGTAGAGGCGATCGTACCGCTTCTGCTCGGCGCTCGACTTGGTCAAGATCACCTGGCGCTTCTCGTGCGGGGCGTTCGGCGGCCAGAAGGCCGCACCGATGGCCTCGACGCCCTCCGCGCCAGACGGGACGTCGTCCGTCGGCTTGGGCGTGTCGGCCCAACTCGACCGCAGACCCGTGACCTCCTTGGGAAGGAGCTGGGGCTTGAACGTCACCGTCGCCGGACCGGTCCGATCGGCACGATCCGCCTCAGCGCGTCCGACCGCACCGCCCGCGCCCAGCACGATCGCCCCGACAGCCAGAATGATGGCACGTCCTCTCATCGCCGCCCCCCCCTTCTTGCACACCGAACCGAGACGGACGCAACTGGACGTGCGCACCTGGCCTTTCGGAACGTCGACGGTCGCCGGTCGGGCCCGACCGACCTTGAACGGAGCGTCCGGCCACTCCGGGATGATCTTGTACGTGCCGTCAGAACCTTCGGGTACTCGCCACGAGCACACGCAGACAAAGCCTCACCCGTACTCGAAGGATTCATTCAGGACGGTCTTGCCGGCCTGGTCGACGATCTTGAACCGCGGCGGAGGCGGGCGCTTCCCGTAGGCGTCTTGTAGGCCACGAACACGCCTGCCCGCACCGTCGAAAAGCGACAGCGAGATCGACATCTCGTGCCCCGGCGACCCGGGCACAGACACCAAAGCGTCCGTTGGTCGGGCCGGCTCGCACGTGACACGCATCTCGAACGGCGGCCCCACCCGCAACGGATCCGCATGATCGGGCTTCACGTCGATGACGCCGTCGGGCGTCCGACCGCCCACCCATACCTTCACCCCGTTCGTGCGATAGATGCAGGCGTCGACCGAGTACCGCCCCGCCGGCAGTTCGGCGCGCTGGTCCTGATTCGTGACGAAGACCGCAAACTCCGGCCCCGTCAGCGTCGCCGACTCGACGTCGGCCGGCAACGCGAGCGTGCCCACCCTCGCCGTAGACGGCGTAATCCGGACCGACCGACCGTCCGCCGCGACCTTGACGTCGTAGTACGCCCCCTCGAACCGGATCAGCCGCGTCAGCCATCGGTGCTCCGGTCTGACGTAGAACGGCCGGAGGTCGTCAAACCGCCCGTTCCCGTCGATATCCAGCAGGAGCTGACAGGCCTCCGGGATGATCGGCGGGGCCTCACCGTCGGGCGCGACGCTCTTGGGCAGCTCGACGCGCCGATCGAACCGGCCGGTGAGATTCCCCCAGATGCCTAGCCGTACGGTCCGGCCGCCAAGCGTGACCCGCCCGTGCGCCCACGTGATGTCGCTGACGGCGGCGCGGAGACCATACTTGCCCGACTGGTACACCCTCAGCGTGACCCAGCACGGGGACCGGGATGTCCCCGGCCTGGGAGTCAGCTTCACCGCGTGGACCTCGGTCCAGATCCTCCCCGGGATGATGCTCTCTGAACGAACCAAGCCGCCCGACCGGGTCAGATCGAAGCACTCCGATGCCACGAGCCGCCCGTTGCCGTCGGCGTCGACGTACAGCCGGTCCCAGAATCGGCCATGCGTGCCAGACCGGGTCGCCACCACCTCATACCGAGCGTCTGCGTCCCGGCCAAGCAGGATCGCCGAGCCCATCATGTCGGCCCCCTCGACCCCGAGCGGGCGCGTCTCGACGGGCTGCAGCTCGAGCGTCTTGCGGGCCAGGTACGTCAGCGACCCGTCGACGGGCAGCGGCTGAACCTCGAGCGGAAAGACCCGACCGGGCACGCCCCCTCCCTTGGCCTGATCAGCAGACGCCGATCGCGCGCCAGCCGCCAGTACCCAGACACAAACGCCGACGCTTAGCGCCCTCATCACCGCGCCTCCCTGCGCCCAGTGTGAATGCACTGTCCCCACGCGTCAACCCAAGGGGGATCGTTGATGCCTACTTCGCCGGGATCCGCAGCGTCGTCACGGTTGGCTTGCCGATCTTGAACGGACAAGCCGGCCAGGCAGGGATGATCTTGCAGGTGCCTTTCACGTCGTCGGGTACTCGCCACGAGTACGAGCAGGTGAAGCCTCACCCATAGCGGAAGGACGCGTCCAGGACCGTCTCGCCCCCCTGATCGACGATCTTGAGCCGCGGCGCCGGGGGCCGGTTGCCCCCCGAGCTCCGGCAATCGGAAATCGCTCTGCCCACACAATCCGTCAGCTTGATGCGGAAGCGCACCTGGCTCGGCCTCCGCGTGGCGTCTCGGCTCGAGAACGACGGTCGGGAGACCACCTCCAGTCCCAACGGGGCTCCGACGCGAAACGTGTTCGTCTGATCGGCCTTGACCTCGAACACCCCCCGGGCCGACCCGCTGCTCGCGCGAAGCCTCGCGCCGTCCTTAGTGTACCGGTATTGGAGGACCTCATACCGACCCGCCGGCAGCTCGATCTCCTTGTCGTCGCTGACGACGATGGCGGCCATCTCCGGCCCGACCACCGAGGCCGACTCGATCCCGTCCGGGATCTTCAGCTTGCCCACCTTCGGTTTGGCCGACGCGATCCGAATCGACTCGCCGCCCGGCGCAACGCTCAGCGCGTAGTAGACGCCCCTGGACCGCACCAGCCGCGTCAGCCACCGGTTCTCGAGCCCCATGTCCTGCAGGCTCAGGCGGTCGAACTGGCCGTTCCCGCTGGCGTCCAGGAGGAGCTGACACCCCACGCGAACGCCGCCCTCATCATCGCCGCTGGTCAGCTGCACCCCTCGGCCTAACGGGACCAGATCCCGAGAAACGCTGCAGATGCCCAGCAACGTCTTTCTGTCGCCGAACGCCACCTCGCCCATCGCGCAAGTAATGGGGGCACAGCCGAGATGGCCCATCGGGCCGTACTGAATCGCCCGCAACGCGAACCAATGGGGCGAAGCGGGCGCGTCCTTCCCGCCCACCAGCTTCACCGGGCAGATCATGCAGTAGTGGTTGTTCGCGCTCGACCGCTCCACCCGCACCGGGTCCTTGGTCCGGCTGATGTCGTAGCATTCGTCCGGGTCGAACCGCTTGTTGCCGTTGGCGTCGATGTACAGCCGATCGCAACGCTTGAGCTTGTCGTCGCTCTTGACGAGCACAGCCTGACGCCGGCCCAGGCCGATCTGCGAGAAGTCCAAATCCAAGCCTCTCCCCACCACGCCCTCGATCCCGGGCAGTACGTCCTCGACCGCCTCGAGGCCTTGATACGAAAACCTCAGCCGCTGACGATTCGCATCGGGCAACGGCTGGCGCTTGAGCGGGAACACCTTGCCCCCCTCACCGGGCGGCTCGGCCGCAGCCAGCCCCACGGATCCGCACAGCCCGCAGATCAGAACCGCCGTCACCAGTGTCATGGTCATGGCCTTCATCTCACTGCCTCCTGATCTGTCTGCATTGTACCGGCAAGCACCTGGCACGGACCACCCCGCGCTGCCGCGCCCGTCGGACAGGTCACGCGCAGACCAAGGACGCCCGTCGACGCCTGCTTCTTGCCTGCGACGCGGAGGCGAATCGGCTTGACCGGACTGATCTGGAACGGCCGGAACGGCCACTGCGGGATGATCTCGACGGTGCCCTTCAGATGTTCGGGTACTCGCCACGAGTACGAGCAGGTGAAGCCTCAGCCATACTCGAACGCGCCCGTGTGGACGGTCTTGCCCGCCTGGTCGACGATCTTGAGCCCGGGCGCCGGCGGCCGCTTGTTCTTGGACGTTCGGACGTCGTAGATCTGCCTCCCTGCGTTGTCGAGCACCTCCAGGTTCAGCCGGACGGTCCACAGCGGGCCGGTACCTCGACGCGTGTCCCCGACCCCGGCGTGCGTGATCTGCAGAGCCAGCGGAGGTCCCAACTGCAGCATCTCCGTCTGGCCCGAGCGGACCTGCAACACCGCCCTGGCCCGGGTGTCGTACGCCTGGAACGAGCCGGTTCGAGTCAGGTACGCGTACTGGTACACAACGTACCGGCCCTCCGGCAGCTCGACCTGCCCGTCCTGGCCCAAGACGGCCGTGGCGAACTCCGGACCGACCAGCGAGGCCGACGCCACGTTCGGTGGGATCTTCAGGACACCCACCGACGGCTTGGCGGAAGTAATCCGAACGGATCCGCCGTCCTCGCCGACCGCCAACTCGTAGTAAGACCCGCCAAACCGCAACAGGCGGGTCAGCCACTGGTTCTCCGGTCCCGCGCCGTTCAGGTTCACCCCGTCGAACCGCCCATTCCCGTTGGCGTCGAACAAGACCTGGCAACCGGTCTGCACACGCCGACGAGGGGGCCCGAGGGGGGTGCTGGGCAACTTGACCCGCCGACCAAGCCATCTGGCAGGATCGCCGCCGTCCGGCGAGTAGATCGCCAGCTGGACCTCCTTGTCGCCGAAGCGTACCTGGCCCGCCATGCAGGTCGCCGGTGTCCAGCTCAAGACGCTGTTTTGCCCGTCCAGCTCGCCTGTCAGGATGACCCACCTGGGGGGACCCGGCGTGGCTCCCCTGGCGACCACTTTCACGGGGCGGATGGTGAAACGCGGCACGCGCCCCTCCTGCTTGACCACGGTCACCGGCCCGTTCGAGCGGCTGACGTCGTAGCATTCGCCCTTTCCGAACCGCCCGTCAGCGTTCGTGTCCACGTACAGCCGATCGAAGTCCTTCTGCCGGTCGCTGGACTTGACCAGCAGAATTCTGCGGCGGTCGCTCTGCGAGAAGCGGTACATGGACCATCTCGCCTCGACCCCCTCGATGCCCGGCGGCACATCGGGCATCGAATTCAGACTGTGACCGAACCGGTACAGACCGTCCATGCCCTTGCCCGGCAGCGGTTGGCGCTCGAGTTCGAAGACCGCGCCCCAACCCGACCCGGCCAGGCCAAGCACGCAGACGATCGCCGCCGTCCTGATCGCAGCATTCATCTACCGGCCTCCGAGCGACGGTTTTGCAGTCAACGTACGAAGATCTCTGGAGCCGCACCCGTCCCGCGTCCCAACTCCACAGTGACCGGCTCGACCTTGCCGACCTTAAACGGACAGTCCGGCCACTCGGGGATGATCTTGCAGCCGCGCTTCAGACCGTCGGGTACTCGCCACGAGTACGAACAGGTGAAGCCTCAGCCGTACTTGAACGCATGGCTGAGGACGACCTTGCCCGCGGCGTCGACGATCTTGAACCGCGGCGCCGGCGGTCGCTGCTTGCCGGACGTCTGCACGTTTGTCACCTGCCGCCCGGCGCGGTCCAGGACCTTCAGCCCCAGTCGAATGTGGTCGCCCCCCAACCGGCTCTGCGTGACGGTCATCCCCAGCGGCGCGCCGAGCTCCAACCGGGTGATCTGTCCGGGCTTGATCTCCGTGACCGCGTCGGCCCTCACGTCCCGCGCCCGCAGCAATCCAGCGTCGGTTTGGCATAGGTACGCCATCACGACGTACCGACCCACCGGCAGTTCGATCTGTCGGTCCTCGTTCGTCACCCGCGTCGCAAACGCCGGACCGACCAGCGAGGCCGACGCGACCCCGTCGGGGATCTTCAGCGTACCCACCTTCGTCTTCGACGGGGTGATCCGAACCGATCGACCGCCCAGCCCGACCGCCAGCTCGTAGTACTTGCCGTGGAAACGAATCAGCCGTGTCAGCCACCGGTTCTCCGGCCCGATGCCGGCCAGATCCAGGTCGTCGAAGACGCCGTTGCCGTTGATGTCGAACAACACCTGACAACCGGTCTGGATCCTCCGCCTCGCTCCGCGGGCGCTGGGATCGGGAAGCTCGACCGCTCGGCCCAGCCGGTCCGGTGACCTGGCCAGGTCTCGGTAGTACAGGGCGAAGCGGATGTCCCTGTCCGCCAGCCGCACCTTCCCCATCGCGCAGGTCACGTCAGTGAAACTGACGTAGGCGCGATCCTGCCCCAAGGACACCCGAACGTGCACCCAGATCGAGGTGCCGCCCGTTTTCGACCCAACGACCACCTTCACGCGACACTCGCCGACCTCGCGGAACGTCATCTGTCCGCCATCCGTGTCGCGGAAGATCATCAACCGGGGCGCTTCGGTGCGACTCAGGCTGTGGCATTCGCCCGGGCCGAATCGTCCGTCGGGGTCAGCGTCCACGTACAGCCGGTCGAAGCCCTCCTGCTTGTCGTTGGACCGCACCAGCACCATCCGACATCGGGCAAAGAGGGGCAGCCCCCTCGGCGGCGGACGCCACCCTTGCCGCAGCGCCGCTTCGTTGCTCATCGCCTTGACCGCCTCGACGCCGTCGGGGATCTCGTCGATTGGTTCGAGGAAGTAGCCGGCCGTCGAGCGCAGCCCGCGCAGGTCCTTTATGGGCAACGGCTGGAACTCGAGCGGGAACATGTGCCCCGCCGCGCCGCCCTCCGCGAGCGCAGCACAACCGCCCAGCCCCAAAGCACAGACAGCCGCAATGGCCACGCTGATGCAGGCCAGCAGCGTCGCGATCCGGGCCTTCATGGGCACGCCCCTGGGTCGGTTCCGGACGGCACGCGTGGGGCACTTGTGCAAACCACCAAGCCGCGCCACGCCATGGGGGTACGTTCATTATACACGGGTCGGAACGCTCGGTTACGTCCACGTCCAGCACAATACCCCATGGATCGTCAATCAGATCGCTCGGCCGGACAGCCGATGGAGGTCACTTGATCGCCTTGAACCAGGCCAGCCCGCCCGAGCCGGTCGTCGGGTCGGCAAACGGCACGAGATCGCCCCCGAAGATCTGAGGCCGACGCCCGCTCGCGACGGTGTGGCCGATCACCATCCCCATCGCCGCGCCGAAGACCACGTCGGACAGGTGATGCTCGCGATCGTCCAGCCGGGCCAACCCCACCATGCCGGCCACGCCGTACAGCGGGACGCCCACCAGCGGACCGTAGCACTCATACATCACGGCCGCCACCGTCACGGCGCTGGACGTATGCCCGGAGGGCCAGGCGTGCGACTCGTCGTTCGGCCCATCGGTCGAAGCGCACACCTTGAGGAACGAGGTGCTCACGCCGTTGATAATCAGCGCGCTGAACAGCGTCTTGCCCACCTCGTAGGTCTTGGCGTCCTGGGCCTGCTGACCGGCCAGGTACCACGCACCGGCCATGGCGAAATGGAAGCCCGGGTTGCCCAGCACGCCGAACGTGTCGCGCCAGCCCTCGCTGAGCGTATGGTGATCGCGGTAGTAGTCCTCGATGTCGTCGTCCACCTCCGGACGCAGCGCCAGCGACGCGCCGCCCGCCGTCAACAGGATGACGACGTTCGTGGCGTTGCCGTAGACCCGCTTCGTGTCGTCCCAGAGGTCCAGGTGGATCCGCTTGGCATCCCGCCAGACGGTCTCGCCGAATCCGGAGAGCGGACCCCGCTCGGGCTGGGTGATCGAGGACCGAGTGGCGTCTGCGTCAGCCGACTCGCCCGCCTCGGCTGCATCGCCCCCCATCTCCGACAGGGTCACGTACGCCACGTCCTCGGCACCGCCACGGGACGACGGACGGAAATCGGTTCGCAGACATCCTGCCCCGGCCACCGCCGCTCCGGCGGGAAGGTGACCCGTCTCCCTGGCGAGGGACCGGCTCAAACGCTCTCGCTTAACGGCATCCATGCCGGCGATCGCCGCGGCGCGATCGATCTGCGCCAGCATGTCGTCCGTCCGCCGGACCAATCGGGTCGCCATCGCCAGCGCGTGCGGCGAGATCCCGCGGTCTGTGGGCTCGACCGGACCGAGACACCCCAGGTTCCGTTGTTCCACCTGGTGCAGCACATCAGCCAGCTCGATCGGGTCCATGCTGCCGGCCGATCCGCAGCCGGTGGCGAGCGCGGCAATCAGCAGCCAGCTCCCCCGCCACGCCCATCGACCCAGACTTGGCCAGCGCTCGAGGATCATCACACCCCTCAGCCCACCAATCGCCCTGACCGACCGCTGCGCCGAGCCGCACGCGAACAGTCAGAAGCGTCTCTCGTAGTCCGATTGGGAAGGTCGCGGCACCGCGCTAGGGCGCCAGCGGGGCACGGGCAACAACCGCTGGCTGATACTTGGCCAGCAACCTGCGAAGCTCCGGCTGGTTGGGTTTCAGCTCCAGCGAGCGATGCCAGTGCTCGATGGCGCGCTGACGCAACGCCGTCTGGCTCGCGTCGGCCAGATACTGCGTCATCCAGACCACGCCGAGCCCTGCATGGGCCACACCGTCCCGTGGGTTCAGTGTAATCGCCCGCTCGTAACTGTCTATGGCTTGCTCGTATTTTTCCTGCCGGTAGAGGGCGTGCCCCAGGCGCTCGTGGGCCATCGACAGGTGGGGGTCCATCTCCACGGCCTTGCTCAAGGCAATCTCCGCCAGCCGAAACCGCTTCTGCTTCAGATACGTCGTCGCCAGGTTCACCAGCACGACCGGGCGTGTGGCATCCCGCTCCAGGCTGTTCTTGTAGGCGCGGATGGCCTCGTAGTACTTGCCCTGCGAGTCGTACACCACCCCGATGTTGGCGTGGACGCCCGCATGATCCGGGTTGAGGGCCAACGCCTTGTTGTAGTAGGTCGCTGCCTCCTCCAACCGGTTCAGCTGGTGATAGCAAACGCCGACGTCCATGTGGGCCTCGAAGCTATCCGGCTTCAGGTCGCAGGCGTGCAGGTAGGCCCGAACGGCATCAGGGAAGCGCTTGGTTAGCCGATACGTCTGCCCGAGGTCAAATGCGTACTCAAAACCCAAAGGATCAAGCTTGACGGCCTGCTCGAAGGGCGGCACGGCCTTCTCGTACTCGCCCCGGCGGCGGTGGATCTTGCCGATCTGGTGGTGGGCGGTGGCCAGTTTTGGATCGATGCGGATGGCCTCATTGAGTTCCGTCAAGGCCAAGGCCAGGTCGTCGGAGGCGACGTAGTGGCGGCCGGCCTCGAGGTGACGGCGGGATTGCCCCTCCCGGAAGTAGCCCTGGCAGCCAGCGCACCCGAGGAGCCAGCCCGTCAGCGCGACGGCAGACAGGATCTGATGCAGACGAGATGTTTGCCTGACCCTCATGGGATGGCGTTCCAACGCCCTGGCCCACGTCGAGAAGAACCGCGGCGGACACGACGATTCGGCGTCCATGCAACCCGCTACGATTACTGAGATTAGGTCGACCTCGCTCGACGACGGTTGACATATTCCGTCGATGGTTTATTATCAGATCGTCTCGGGACATGCTGGCGGTCCAGCTTTTTTCCCGGGCGGGCCGACCCCAGGGAGCGAGCGGATGCGGACCCTCCTGGCCATGCCGGCCTACAACGAAGCCGACCACCTGCCCGCGGTCCTCGCAGGCGTGGCGCGGCATATCCACGACATCCTGGTCGTGGACGACGGCTCGACGGACGACACGCCCAACATCCTAAGTTCGACAAAAGGCGTAACAACAATCCGACATGAAACAAACCAAGGCTACGGCAAGAGCCTCATTGACGCGTTCGGCTACGCGATCCAGCACAGCTACGACTGGGTCATCACGATGGACTGCGACGCCCAGCACGCACCGGAACACATCCCGGAGTTCATCTCCGCCGCCGCCGAGGACGACGCCGACATCATTAGTGGCTCCCGCTACCTGACGGCGCTCGACGGGGACCACACGCCTCCGGAACACCGTCGGGCGATCAACATGACGATCACGGCCCTGCTCAAGTGCCAGCTCGGTCTGGCGTTGACCGACGCGTTCTGTGGGTTCAAGGCCTACCGGGTGATGGGGGTGAAACGACTCAAAGCAAGCGACTTCGGATACGCCATGCCGCTGCAGATCTGGGTCCAGGCCGCCCGCGCGGGCCTGCGCGTCCGCGAGCTGCCCATCAAGCTGATCTACAACGACCCCAACCGCCACTTCGGCGGCGAGCTCGACGATGCCCACGTCCGCTTGCTGCACTACGTCCGCGTGCTCAAAGAGGAGATGGGCGGCTTCAGTTGCACCTGTTTCGACAACGATGACGCCCATGCCACCTGTGAGAAGATTGCCCCCCACTGCCCTCGCTGCTACTCTGACCCGGCATGCTAGCGTTCACGGCACTGAGCACTCCCCGTGATGACGGCCAGACCCTCGTCGAGCCGGGCGCCGAGAAACTCGCCGCGCTCGTCGTTGATAATGGACGTCGCCTGGGTGGGGCCGACTGCGAGATTCACGGCCGGTCCCTCGTCGAGCTTCGGGCGGCTGTCCGGTCGGCCGTGGTCGGGCAATTGGGCGACACGCCGGTCGTCGTCACCGGCCATCAGCCTGAGCTCTACCACGCGGGCGTCTGGGCGAAGAACTTCGTCGCGTCCCGCCTGGCCGCCGCCGCGGGGGGACGGGGCGTTAACCTCATTGTCGACAACGACGCGCCCAAGAAGACCACGCTCACCGTTCCTCATCGCCGTGACGAGATGCTGGCCACGCGTGAGCTGTCGTTCGCCGACTACCGGGTCGGATGGGCCTTCGAGCAATACGACGCCCTCGACGCCGAGGCCGGTCTCCGTTTCATCCAAGAAATCCGAACCGCCCTGGGCGACGACGCCTACGACGCGTCGTCGATGGGGCTGATCGCGCCCGCCCTGACCGGCGAGTCGGGATCGCGTGACCTGGTCGACCAGGTCACCGACGGCCGCAAGGCCGTCGAGGCCGGCTTCGGGATCGACCTGGTCGAGCGGCGCGTCAGCCAATGCTGGGCCGGCCCGCTCCTGCTCGACATCCTGCTGAACGCCCCGCGCTTCGCGGCGTGCTACAACGCCGCCCTAGCCGACTACCGCGCGGCGCTCGGCCTCAGCGGCACGAAACGGCCCGTCCCCGACCTGGTCGAGGAGGCGGGTCGGGTCGAGCTGCCCGTGTGGGTCTACCGCCACAGTCGGGAACGACGTCGGCTGTTCGTCGAGCGTGCGGGGGACAAGGTGACGTTCCACGCCCAGACCACGCCGATGGGATCGCTCGGCGTCGACGACCTGAAGCAGGAAGACGGGATGGCGCGTCTGGCCGCTGTCATCGGCTGGCGGTTCAGGCCGCGGGCGATTACCCTCACACTGTGGGCCCGGCTTCTGCTGGCCGACCTGTTCGTCCACGGCATCGGCGGGGCCAAGTATGACCGCATCACCGATCGCCTGATCGAACGGTACCTCGGCATCGAGCCGCCCGCGATGGCGTGCGTGTCGGCCACGCTGCTGATGCCGCTGGATCGGTTCGCCGTGGATCGTGCGGCCTCGCTGTCGGCCCGACGCAGGGTCCGCGACGTCCGCTACAACCCGAACCGCTACCTGAGCGCGATCACGGGGGACCTGTCCGAACTCCTGCAGCGACGCGTCGACGCCATCGCCGAATCCGATCGGCTTCGATCCGAGGATCGGCTCAACCGACCGGCCCGACGTCAGGCGTTCGAGTCCATCCGCCGGACGAACGCCGATCTGTTGACCGTCGACCCCGGGCTGGTCGACCGACTGTCGGCGCAGGCCCACCGCATCGAGGACCAACTCGCCCACAACCGCGTGGCCGATTCACGCGAGTACTTCTTCGGCCTGCTGCCCAAGTCCAAGCTGGACCAGTTGGCGGACGCCCTTCCCAGCGTCGAGCACTTGCGGGGACGCGGCTAGCGCCGCTTCCGGTCACTCAGTTTGGTGTGAAGTGCCGATGAGTGAGCATCCATTCGGCCCATCAGATCCGCGACCGTCAAGGAACGGTCCTGGGATCGATGGGCGATCGATCCTAGAGCCCTCCCTCACGGTCGGGCCTCTGATCCGGTCGGGCCTCCGAGGGTGGAGCCGATCATCTGGGGATCACCGGCAACGCCACGCGTGAGGGGTGCGATGCATCGCGGTGCACGGTGATCGTCGCTGATTGGTTGGCGGGGTCGGTCGGCTTGTTGTTGGGGCACAGCTTCGGGTGCAGCCTGAACGTCGGGAAGTCGGCACAGGCGATGGACACCCGAACCCGATGGCCCGTTCGGAAGACCCAGGCCGTCGGATGGAAGTCGATCACCAGTTCGACGATCTTGTCCCCCGCCAGGATTCCGTCGACGTACTGGGCCTTCTTGTAGCCGTGCCAAGGCAGCTCGGGCACGACCTCGATCTTCGGCCCGCCGGCAGGGATGATCTCGTCGTTGTCGCGTAGGGCGGCGAACCCCGCTCGCAGTTGGCCTTCGGTGACCAGGATGGCCTGGCCCTCAGCGTCGACGTCCTCGAGGTACACGAAGAAGTCGCCGTGGCTGGCCGTCGACGACACCCACAGGTGGACGATCGGGTGCCCGGTCACTTCGGTATCCCGGTCCATCGGGGGTGAGGTGTAGCACAAGCATTGCGTGTCCTTCTCGGTTCGGATCGGCAAGGTGTCTGGCGCCTTCCCGCCGATTCCCAGCCAGCGGTTGCCATCGTTCTTCCCGTAGCACGAGCTGAGCGCAAAGTCGACCTTGTAGGTATCGGCGCCGTCGGCGGCGCGGATCTTCTTCAGCTGGTGATTGCCGTCGAAGTGATAGGTCGTCACGACCTGTCGCTTGAGCGGCCACTCGTTCTCGAACCGCCACCCCCCGCCGTGCATCACGTAGAGGTAGATAGGCGGCTCGGTGTCGATCCCGTTCTTGACGCCCTTGAGGTACCGATCCATGAAGCGGAGGTGCTCGGCCAGCAGCCGTTTGGGAACGGCCCCGGGGTTCTCGCCGAGATGCCTCCAGAAGGGCCCCGACACGATGCCGTGATAGGCGGGGGACATCACGATCTTCGACGGGTTGGTCTCCTTCATCGTGCAGTACAGCTCGAAAGACCCGCGTGTGAATCCGTCGAACCAGCCTCCGACGTGGTAGACGGGGATGCCAGACGCCATAATCCCGGCGACGTGCGCGCTGGGGCTGAGCTGGTCGAGCGTGAAGCCCAGCGGAGAGGGGCCGTCGATGAAGAACTGCTTGCACGCCCAAGCCGCGTAGTCATGGTTCTTCTCGTGGGCCTTCGTGGCCAGGTAGTACACATGCTTCCGTTCCTGGCCGTCGCGATACTTGGGCGGAAAACCGTCGTCCAGAAACGTGCCGTTCTTGTTGGCGTCCAGGGGGATCTCGTCGGTCAGCTTGCCATCGCCGTCTTCGTCGACGACGGGTGTGGCGGGCAACCGGTCGGCCTTGGCGTCGTAGTAGTTCCGCTGCGCGTAGTACATGGCACCGGACCAAAGCTTCAGGAATCCCTGCAGGTAGATCCCGCCCGGATACACCTCGCCCGTGTAGCCCTCCAGGGGGATAACGGCCGGCATGATGCACTTCAGGGCCTTCGGCCTTCGCGAGGCCGTGGCGGTCTGTGACCAACCGAGGTAAGACCCACCGACCATCCCCACGTTACCGTCGCACCAGGGCTGCTTGGCGATCCAGTCGACGAGCTCCTTGCCGTCGTCGCAGATCCTGGGCATGAAGTCCATCAGCCATCCCGTCGAGGCCCCCGTGCCGCGCATGTCGGCGTAGACAAGGGCGTACCCATAGGACAGGAAGAACGAATTGATGAACGACTGCATGAAGCTGCCGATCTGGCCCGTCTTGGGATTGATCGTGGATCGTTGGTAGGGCGTGTATTGCAGGATGACGGGGAACGCCGTCCGCGCCGGCCCGTCGGTGGGTACGAAGATGTCCACGGCCAGCTTCTCGCCGTCCGACATCGGGACGTACTGGGCGGACCTCTTGGAGCCCTTGAATTCCCGCGAGGTGTATCCGGCGTACGCAAACGGCTTGCTGACCTTGGCAGGCCTGGACGCCGAATCCTGATCGGCAACGCCGCTCCGAATGCCAACCGCGAGCAACAGCATCGCAACGAACAACGTCCGCTTGGCCATGTCGTCGATCTCCTTCTCGAGCGGGCTGCGCCGACGTGCCTCCCCATCTCGTTTGGAAGCGCGCTGCTCGTGTTCTGGGCCCCATCCGGCGCGGGGCAGTATATCCGCGTCACCGTGAGTGTTGTAGGTTGGCATCGAGCCGTCTTGCGTGCGCTTCGGACGTGTCGCTATCCTGTCTGGGTCACGCGACCGAGAACCGGAGCCGAATTGATGACCGTTACCCGGCGCGAATTGAACTTGGCGATCTTCGAAGGCACGACCGACAAGATCCTGTGGCAACCGCGGCTGGAGACATGGCTCGCCCACCACCGACGCGAGCGGACGTTCCCGGTGAGGTTCCGCCACCTGAGCGACCTGGAGATCTACGATGCCCTAGGGTGCTCCGTCCGCTACGCCGCCTGCGAGGGCATCGAGAGCTACGAGGAGCCCGCCGACGTCGAACGGTCCGAGCGCCGCGAGGGCGGCCGACTCTATCAAACCGTCCGGACGCCCAGCGGCGAGATCACCACCGCCTTCGACGAGATCTACGACGGCGACCGCCTGGCCAACCAGCGGATCTGCGACTTCCCCGTCAAGACCGTCGAGGGTCTCCGCGTCGTCACCGATCTGGTCGAACGGCAGCAGTTCCGCGCCGACCTCGACGTCTTTCAGGCCGGCGCCGAACGCGTCGGGCATCGCGGCGAGCCGACCATCTTCCTGACCAGCAGCGGGTACACCGAGCTGATCAAGCAGTACAGCGGCCTGATCGACGCAACGTATCTGCTCTATGATCACACAACGGAGGTGGAGGGGTACCTCGAGGCCTGCGACCGTCGCGACGACCGCATGATCGATGCCGCGCTCCAGCTCCCCTGCCGCATCTTCAACCTGGGCGATCACGCGACAAACGAATTCACGCCGCCACCGATCCTGGAGAAGTACCTCATGCCGCGCTGGCAGCGGATCGCCCGGCGGATGACGGAGAACAACCGATTCGTCCACACCCACTGGGACGGTCACAGCAAGCTAATGCTGCCCTACCTGCTCGACACGGAGCTGCACGGCGTGGAGGCGCTGACGCCCGCGCCGATGGGCGACATGACGCTCGAGGAGATCAAGGCCGCCGTCGGCGACCGGATGATCGTCCTCGACCTGCTGCCCGCCATCCACTTCCTCGAGCAATACACCACCGAGCAAGTGGTCGCGTTCGCCCGCCGCGTCATCGACCTGTTCGCCCCCCGACTCATCCTGGGGATCAGCGACGAGATCTCGCAACCCGGCCAGATCGAGAAGGTCGAGGCCGTCTCCGAGCTGGTTGACAAGACCTGCGGCTTGGCCGCCTGATGCGTCGCGCGGACGACGGGCACGATCCGCGTCACTCTCGTGCGCGACGAGACGGGCGCCTGCGAGCGGCGATCCCATGTGGATCCATGGATGTGCGATGGCCCAACCCGTCAACAGCCGCGTGAAGACCGGCAGAGGTCGTTCCGCTTCTGACGAACGCAACATCGGCGTCGGCAGCGAGCTAGCAGACTCACCGCGGCGTCACGACGAGATTCGGCTGTGTGGAGTGAAGCCAGACAGACCGTGCGAACGGAATCCACAGCGCAGAGCGATCACGGCGAAATCGCTCCGCGCGAAGGATGGCGGCTACGGCTGCGACCAGTGTGTGTCCTGATGCGACTGGGTATCACCGGTCATGGCCGCAGGCTGGGCCTCGTTGCTCGCACAGCCAACCAGGCCGATGGCGAGAACGGCCACCAACATCAGCGATGCAATCATCCTCTTGATCATCTCTAGGTCCCTCCCCTATCTGCCTCACATGGGCAGAACGACCAGACAAGTACTTGTCTCCTGTGGACAAGCTCACCCAATTCTAGCTGACCGCCCGCTCTTGTCAACTTCGCTTCGGTATCGAATTGGGCGGCCAGGTAGATTCCCGATCGATAACGCACTTCCCCGCTGAACCTCCCCCATGGGCGCTGAAGCGCTCGATACACGGTGCTTGCATTGCGGCAAGGAGTTTTTCCGGACCTTGCCCCCTACCTGCATCAGCCGCGGGCACGAGAAATCACGGGTCCACCGGAGAACGACTTGACCCGCCCGGATTTGTATTTGAGGTTTGTCAGAACTGTTCGCCGTGGGGGGTTAGAAGCGTGCCACGCGTCGTTGTCGTCTCCCTGTGCATCCTAGCAGCCGGTTGCCAAACGGGGGCCTCCCCGTGCTGGCCGGGGCCTGTCGACGGACAACAAGCGGAAGCCCTGGCCGGGCTACGGGCGGCTACCACCTTGGAGTCCGGTCACGGCGGCGTGGTCCGAGACGCTCACGCCGAGACCCGCATGGAACGTATCGCCAGTCGCATCGCCGGGGGAATCCCCGGACCACCGATAACCTGCCGATGCCGACTGCTGGCGTCCGATCAGATCAACGCCTACTCCCTGCCCGGCGGGCTGATCTACGTGACCCAGGGACTCTACGACCAGCTCCCCTCGGACGCCTGCCTGGCCGCCGTCCTTGCGCACGAACTGGCCCACGTCGTCGCCAAGGACAGCCTGAAACCGTGGCGGGTCTCAGCGTCCACGAAGCTGTCCCGGGAGATATCGGCTGATTGCCGCGGCGCCCGATATCTCGCACAAGCAGGATACCCTACGGGCAGCATGATCGACCTCTTGCACCTGATACGGCCCGTCCTGTCGGAGGAATGGGCGGCGGCCCGCATGCAGGCGCTTGTCGTACAGGAGAAGGCGTCCGCACGAGACATGGCCGTTGCCGACACCGTCCATCTCCCAGCGGCGAGCTGACGCACCATGCCCTGACAACAAGACACCGCAGACCGCTTGCGGTCCACCCCGGCCCATCCCCTGCCGGATTTTGACCTCGTCATCCGTTTTCCTTTACCGTAGCCTATCCCGGTGGCGCGCGGACGAACGTCTCGGCTGGACGTGCGGCATAGCCGCCCTGACGACAATCCGCCTGGCGTGACGGCACGAGGAACGGTGGCTCTGTAGGAGGGCAATCATCATGGCGCGAGCGACACGTCGGATCTGGCCGCCCGTCCTGGTGGTGTTCCTGGTGGCTGTGTGTTGGTCGGGCGCGCCGGCGGAAACGACGAGGGAAGAACCCATGAACCCTCTGGCAGGTACTCGGCCCCTGACGATTCGGGGGGACCTGGCGGCGAAGATGGTGGCCGGCATCGATCGGTTCTTGATGCGCGAGCTGAACGCTGCCCCCAAAGGACGCGGGGCGCTCTGGAAACCGGATTACAGCTCCGCCAAAGCCCACGCTCGCTCCGTCTCGGCAAATCGGGAACGGTTTCGGCACATCATCGGTGCGGTCGATCCCAGGCCGGCCCAGGTCAAAATGGACCTGGTCGCGACGACCGATCAGCCTTCACGCTTGGCAGAGGGAGAAGGCTACGCCGTCCATGCGGTTCGATGGCCATCGCTGATCGGCGTCGACGGAGAAGGCTTGCTGCTCGTCCCCGACGCAGAGCCCGTCGCCCGAATCATCGCCCTGCCCGACGCGGATTGGACGCCAGAGATGTTGGTCGGTATGTCCCCCGGCGTGCCGCCCGCCGCGCAGTTCGCGCGTCGCCTGGCGGAAAGCGGCTGCGAGGTCCTGGTGCCGGCGCTGATCGATCGGTCTGACACGTTCTCGGGCAACCCCGGGGTCCGAATGACCAACCAGCCCCATCGCGAGTTCATCTACCGGATGGCCTACGAGATGGGTCGCCACGTCATCGGATACGAAGTGCAGAAGGTGCTGGCCGCCGTCGACTACTTCGCCGGGAGATCCGCACGGCAGGACCGACCCATCGGCGTGATGGGATACGGCGAGGGCGGGCTGCTGGCGCTATACAGCGCAGCCGTCGACACACGGATCGACACGGCGGCGGTCAGCGGATACTTCGGGCCGCGCGAGCGGGTCTGGTCCGAGCCAATCTACCGCAACGTCTGGGCACTGCTGCGTGAGTTCGGCGATGCGGAGCTGGCAGGTCTGATCGCGCCGCGGGCGCTGATCGTCGAGGCCAGCCGAGGTCCCGAAGTGTCAGGCCCGCCCAAGGTCCGCAAAGGGCGATGCGGCGGGGCGGCGCCGGGCGCCCTGGCGTCGCCGCCACTAGAAGCGGTTCGAGCGGAATTCAAGCGCGCCCAAGCGATCTACCAGAAGCTCGGCGAACCAGCGAAGCTGCAACTGATCGTGAACGACAACGCCAAGGGCCCGCCCGGCTGTGACGCAACCTTGGCCGGTCTGCTCACCGCGCTGGGCCGCAAGACGACCCCAGCCGGCCTGACGCCGTCGGCCAAGGCGCCATCGGATCCACGCAAGGCGTTTGACCCGAACGTGCGACTGAAGCGCCAGTTCGATCACTTGGTGGCGTTCACCCAACAGCTGGTTCAACAGTCGGCGTTTCGGCGGGACGAGCTCTGGTCGAAGGCCGACGCCTCGAACGTCCAGAAGTGGCAGGCATCCTGCAAGCGCTATCGCAAGATCCTGTGGGAGGACGTCATCGGCCGATTGCCGCCGCCGAGCATGCCCGCCAATCCACGCACACGCCGGGTCTACGACCGTCCGAAGTGGCAGGGGTACGAGGTCATGCTGGACGTCTGGCCGGACGTGTTCGCTTACGGCATCCTGCTGCTGCCCAAGGATCTCAAGTCCGGCGAGCGCCGCCCCGTCGTGGTCTGCCAGCACGGGCTGGAGGGCCATCCCCGCAAGACGATCGAGCCGAAACACAAGGCCGCCTACAACAGGTACGGCGCCAAGCTGGCCGATCGCGGGTTCATCGTGTATGCGCCCCAGAACCCCTACATCGGCGGCGACAAGTTCTGCGTGCTGCAGCGCAAGGCCAACCCGCTGAAGCTGTCGCTGTTCTCGTTCATCATTGGGCAGCACGAACGAACGGTGGAATGGCTGGCGTCGCTGCCGTTCGTCGACCCGAAGCGGATTGGCTTTTACGGCATCTCATACGGCGGCAAGACGGCCGTCCGCGTGCCGACCGTCATCGAACGGTACGCCCTGTCGATCTGCTCGGCCGACTTCGACGAGTGGATCTACAAGAACACGACGATCGATCATCGAACCAGCTACATGTTTACCGGCGAGTACGAGATGCCCGAGTTCAACCTGGGCCACACCTTCAACTACGCCGAACTGGCCGGCCTGATGGTGCCCCGACCGTTCATGGTCGAACGCGGCCACGACGACGGCGTCGCCCTCGACGAATGGGTGGCGTGGGAGTATGCCAAGGTCCGCCGGCTGTACGACAAGCTGGGCATCGGTAATCGGACGGAGATCGAGTGGTGCAACGGCGGACATCAGATCTTCGCAAAGGGCACGTTCGAGTTCCTGCACCGGCATCTGAACTGGCCCAAGTAGCCCTGGGCACCGGCATCGTGCCCGGCCAGGGGGCTGGGCCAGGGGAGGCGATATGACCCAACGCATGTCATTCGACGAGCTGCATGCGTTCTACCGAGGCCACCTGCTCGACGACGTCATGCCGTTCTGGCTGACGCATGCCCTCGATCGGGAATGCGGCGGCCTCAACACGTGCATCAACGATGACGGGGCGTTGGTCAGCCACGACAAGTACATGTGGTCGCAGTGGCGGGCCGTGTGGGTGTTCTGCAGCCTGTATCAGCGGATCGAACCCCGCCCGGAATGGCGGGAGGCGGCGGAGATCATCTACCGATTCGCCGTCCAGAACGGCCGGGACGAGAACGGACGGACCGTGTTCTGCGTCAGCCGCGACGGACGGATCAAGGAGGGGTACACCAGCATCTACGCCGATGGGTTCGCGCTCTACGCGCTGACCGAGGTCGTCCGCATGACGGGCGATCCCGAGGCGGAGGCGATGGCGCGAGCCCTCTTCCCGCTTGTGCAGGCCGATCTGCAACGACCGGGCAGCTACCCGACCGAGCCGCTGACGATTCCGACCGGCTATCGTGCCCACGGACCCAGCATGATCTTCTCGCTCGTGTTCTATGAGTTGGGCGAGCTGCTCGACGACGGGCCGATGCGCGACGCGGGACTCGCACTGACCAGAGACGTGTTCGAGAACTTCTATCGCCAGGACGAGGACGGCCTGGTGCACGAACTCATCCGGCTGGACAACACGCTGGACGACAGCCGCGAATGCCGCGTGGTCGTCCCGGGCCACGTCATCGAGGACATGTGGTTCCAGATCCACATCCTGGACCGTCAGGGCGATGAGGCGGGCGTCCGCCGGGCGTGCGAGATCGCCCGTCGGCATTTCGATCTGGGGTGGGACGACGCGTTCGGCGGACTGTTCCACGCGATGAACGCCGACGGCAGCATTGACGACGTCGCCTGGCGGTTCCCCGACGCCAAACTGTGGTGGCCGGCGACCGAGGCGTTGTACGCCCTACTGCTGGCCTACGAGAAGACCGGCGAGGCCGGGTGCCTGGATCAGTACTGGCAGATGCACGAGTACGCGTTCAGCCGCTACCCCATGAAGGCGCATGGCGAATGGCGTCAGCGACTGGACCGCCGCGGCGACCCGATCACCGAAACGGTGGCGCTTCCGGTGAAGGACCCCTTCCACTTGCCGCGCGCCCTAATACTGTGCGTCGAGGTGTTGGATCGGCTGCGAGGCAAGCGATAGGGGCCAAGGCGGCCACATAACTTCCCTAAAACAAAAACGTTACGATTGACGCTCGAACGAACGGAAAAACCTCAAGTCCCCGATGGGTACCGTCCGATAGATGGACTAGCGAAGTGCGAGAGCGGGCATTCTCAGGCTGACGGACCAGCCCCAATCGAACCCGCAGCGAGACAGAGACCAACCCCAGTCCGATCACCCGCGTTCACGGAGGAATGCAGGCGTTGAGCGACCATCGGTCGTGCCGTGCGCCTGGGGGCCGACCCGAAGGAGCTTGACCTATGGCGGATTCGCTCAAGCCCCAACAGGTCCACCTCCACGTCCGGCGAGGTGAAGCCACTATGTCAGACATTGGCAACATTCACGGTTCCGGAGAAACCGGAAAGGTCCAGCCCATTGGGGGGCAACGTCTAGCGCAACGCCTCAAGCCCGTTAAAGACGTGGTGGAGGGCGACACCGTGGAGATCAGCGAACGAGCCGAGCTGCTCGGCAAGATCCGTGATCTGCCCGACGTCCGCATCGAGAAGGTCGCGCCGATCCGGCAGGCGATCCAAGCGGGGACGTACGATATCGATAGCAAGCTGGACGTAGCCATCGAGCGATTGCTGGAAGACCTCGAATAGCGAAGCCAGGGCGTATGTCCGGCTCCCCGCCGGTGTTCGCCGGCGTGGGGACGGGCATGCAGTCCGACCCCCTGACCACAGATTCCATCCACAGACCAGACGCCGCTGGATCTGCCACGGGTCGCGCCCCGCAGGAAGGCCGATGGGCGGCCGTGACTCAGTCCGCTGGCAGGCCTCAGCAGCATCCGGCGGGGGGCAGGTTCCGGACAGCCACCGCCCAGCTTCCGCAGTTGTGGCACCGAGGTGCGGCCGCACAGACTGCCGGGCGACCACATCGAGGCAAACTCGCGAATGGGCGCGCGTCGAGAAGGCGCAGCTCTCCTCCGACTCCTCCGCCGTTCCCGTCCAAGCTTGAGACATGGACTTGGCCCGCCGGTTCTCATAGGATCGTCGGGAGAGGCGAGTCGTTGCGCGCAAGAGGAGTCCTCGCATGAGACGTTCACAGTGGCCGAGACGGTTCATCGGCTGGCCGGGCGTGCTGTGTGTGGGATTCATCGCGGAGGCCGTGCTGGGCGCCGCCGGCGACTTGGGGGCCGAGAAGGCAGACCAAGGTCCACAGCTACGGCAGATGCTCGATGCACCACTGCTGTTCGTGAAGCGACACAGCTACCGCGGCATCCACATCTACGACACCTTCTACAAGTGGGTGCCGGGCGGCGGAATCTACGTCATCGAGAACCCCAGCGCGCCACCCAAGCAGCACCGCATCCGCGCCGTCATCGACGCCAAGACGCCCGAGACGCTCGGCGGGGGCATCTATAGCGATCCGGAGCTCTCCTGGGACGGCAAGCGTCTGCTGTTCTGTTACAAACCCAACCAGAACGGGTCCACGAGCATCTACGAGATCGGCATCGACGGGAAGGGGCTGCGCCGGCTGACCGATCCCAGCCCCTATTGCTCCAACTACAAGGGATCTCACGGCGGGGTGCACGACGTCAGTCCCGCCTACCTGCCCGACGGGCGGATCGTCTTCACCTCCACGCGGGGACACGGCCTGGTGCCCTGTGCCAACGAGGGCGTGGACATCCTGCACATCATGAACGCCGACGGGACGGACATCCACGTGATCTCCGTCAACAACGTCAACGAGTTCGACCCGTGCGTCCTGCCGGACGGGCGGATCCTCCACGGGCGCTGGGAGTACATGGACAAGACCGCGCTGACCCAGCAGAGCGTCTGGACGATCTTCGCCGACGGCACGAATGAAACCGCGCTGTTCGCCAACAACATGGTCCACCCGGAGGCTTTGCTGGATGCCCGGCCAGTGCCGGGCTCGCCGGATCTGGTCTTCGCCGCCTTCACGCCGCACAACTCCCCGCCCCGAGGGAGCATCGGCCTGGTCGACACGCGTCTGGGCAAGAACGGTCCCGGCGCACTCGTGAACTTCGAGCACCCCGACGACCCGATGCACGACCGCGGCAACTCTTGCGAACCCTGGCCGCTCTCCAAGGACGTGGTCGTGTTCAGCGGCCGGCCCAAGGGACTCAAGTACAACGCGATCGAGATCATGGACCGCACCGGTCGGCGCGAGCTGATCCACGCCGAACCGGACATCTGCTGCCACTCGCCGATGCTGGTGAAGCCCCGTTCGCGGGCGCCGGTCCTCGCCGCCAGCACCCAGCGGCAAGGGACCGCCGGGCGGTTCCTCGTCCACGACATCTACCACGGCCTGACAGGCGTCAAGCGCGGCGAGGTCAAACAGCTCCGCGTGATCGAAGAGACGTCGCGCGTGAGCGCCACGCCCGGGGGCGCCATGAACCAGACGTTTCTGATGAGCGCGGTGCTTGCCTGGTCCGCCAAGAACTTCCTGGGCGTCGTACCGGTCGAATCGGACGGATCGGCCTACTTCGAGGTCCCGTCGGGACGCGCGGTCTACCTGCAGGCCCTCGACGCCGAGGGGCGACTGATCCAGAGCATGCGGACGTTCGTGCAGGCCGCGCCGGGCGTCACCCGGTCTTGCATCGGTTGCCACGAGGACAAGTACACCACCCCCTCGAGCATCGGGACCCGTTTGGCGCTACAGCGCAGCCCCTCCCGACCGAAGCCGGAGTCTTGGGGCAGCGGGTTCCTCGACTACCCCAGCATGATCCAGCCGATCATGGACAAGCACTGTGTCCGCTGTCACGGAGGCGAGGAGGGCTTCGCCGCCAAGCTGGACCTCACGGGGGGCTGGACCGAGCACTTCAGCATCAGCTATGAGAACCTCATCAGTCGCCGCGAGACGCAGGTGACGGCCTACCTGATCTCGGGCATCGACTGCATGAACGGCACGTCGCGATGGTCCGCCCAGATCTTCCCGCCCCGGTCTCACGGGTCCGCGACGGCACCGATGGCCAAGGCCCTCGTGAGCGGTCACAAGGGCCGCCTCCCGAATCTGACGCGCAGGGAGCGTGACCTGCTCCTGGCCTGGATCGACACCAACGGCCTGTACCACGGCACGTGGAACTACACGAAACACGGCTGCCGGATGAAGGCCTGGGTGGGCATCCGGCAGGACCTCTTCGGCCAGATGCGGGCCGCCGGATGCACGCGATGTCACGAGGACAAGGGCAAGATCCCCTTCGAGAGCGACTGGTTCAACCTCGAGCGTCCGGAGTTCAGCCGCATCCTCCGCGCCCCACTGGCCAAGGGAACGCGGGGTTGGGGTCAGGCCATGTGCCGCGACCGGAGGGTGGATCCCAAGCGACAGCGTGTTCGCATCCTCGCGACAGGTTCCTACATCCACCACGTCCTGCCGATGGAGCAGATGAAGCCCAAGAAGTGCCCGCCGTCGGACAGCAGCGGCAAGCCGGTCGTGACGTTCGCTTCGACCGAGGACCCGCACTACCAGGCCATGCTGGCCGTCATCCGACGCGGGCGCCGACTGGCCCTGGCCGAGCCGCGTGCCGACATGCCCGGCGCAGAGCTCGAGCCGGGAAGATGGCGACAGTTGATCCCCCCTCCCCTGCCCGATCCGCTGCCAGCCCTGGAGGCCCGCGTGGACGCCGAGAGCGTTGCGCGACTCTCGTGGGAGCGCTCCGCGCGAACGATCGGCCTGGTCGCCGAGATCCACCGGGACGCTCGGGCCGACTTCAACCCCAACGCGGAAACGCTGCTGGCCAAGACGCCCATCTTTCAGTTCGCGGACTTGGCCGCGCCGCAAGGGAAGCAGCACTACGCCGTGGTGCTCCTCTCCGGGTCGAACCGCAGCGCCCCGATCCGGGCAGGCGTGAGCGTGCCGGCGCCCGAGCCGCCGCCAACGCCGGAGGGACTCGAGGCCTCGCCCGGCCCGGGGCAGGTCATGCTCCAGTGGCGGGACGGGGGGCCCATGGGGACCCGGTACCACGTCTACCGTGTCGAGGCCGGGACCGAGGTCGTCAAACGCCTGACCGCCAAGCCAGTCTTCGACCTTCGATACTCTGACTCGCGCGCCGGTGACGGCGCCAAGTACGCCTATACGGTCCGCGCCGTGAGTCGACGTGGGATCGAGAGCGCTGCCAGCCGTGCGGTCGTGGCCGCCGCGCTGCCTGAGATCAAGGCGCCGCTCTTCGTCGCCGCCTTCGCCGAGAACGCCCACGCCACGCTTTACGGCGGCGGCACGGCTTCGGGCTACGTGCGCGGCAAGGCCCGAGTCAAAGGATCGGCCTTGGATCTTCGCCAGGGCGGGCACGTAGCGTTCCACCATCGCCCCGAGTTCGATCTGTCCCGGCGGCTTTCGGTCGAATGCTGGGTCCGCCTCACCAAGGAAGGCAAGATGCCCGTCATCGCAAGCTGCGGGCACTGGCGTCAGGACGGCTGGTTCCTCCAGCGGATCGGCGCCGGTTGGCGGTGGCACGTCGGCGGCATCGACTGCGACGGCGGCAAGCCCGCTCCCCGCCAATGGACCCATCTGGCGGGCACCTTCGACGGCCAGACAGCCCGGCTTTTCCAGGACGGCCACCTGGTGGCCGAGAAGCCCGGCAACGCCATCCGCACGCCGACGCCCGACGCCCTCTACGTCGGCCAATACAACGCCGGCCCCGGCCCGGCCTACCAGGTCCTCGGACAGATCGCAGCCCTGAAGATCTACAACCGATCCCTGTCCGAACAAGACACCCGCGCCGCATGCCAGGTCAAGCCAGCGGTGCGCTAAGAGGCAGGGGAGTCTCATGCCGGCGGGGCGGCGAGGCCCATACGTGCGTGGCCGTGCTCGAGGCTGTTTGGAAACACAGATTGAGTGTGCGGCCGGCGGGAAGTCATAAGGTAAGTATGTGAAGACATTTACTTGTCATAAGAAAGATATCCCTCCCCCCACCTGTCTTGACAATCCTCCAAAGCTGTGTTAGGTTCATATTATGGGACTGAGGGAGGCGGGAGGACTCTGTACGGTTCTGAGCGGAGTCAGCATTCGGAACCGTTCCCGCCAATCATGGGGAGGGATGCCGGGGAAGGCTGCTCTCCCACGTCTGCCAGGCCATTGGGCATGTCTGAAGCCGTGATAACGGCAACCCGTTGCACGTGAGTGCTATGTGCCGCCCTGTGGCGCCGGACGGGATTCCCGGAGCATTCCGGCTTGCCCTCCCTCGACCTGCGAAACCCGGCAGCGCCGCCTTTGTGAGGCGATGCGCTTTGTGTCTCCCAGAGAGCCTACCTTGAAGAAAGGAGGGATGTGAACCGTGAAAGCGCTGGCGTGGTCAATGGGCGTCCTCGCGTCTGGGCTCCTCGTCCTGGCGAGCACGACCCCGGCGAGGGCGGATGTGTACGATCTCAAGTACGTGGTGACAAGAAAGTGGTGCGAGGAGTGCCAGAAGTACTGCACCACCTACGAGAACCACTACGAAGAAGATGAGTATGGCAATCCGATTTACTACAACTCCCTTCCCATCAACCCCGGGCGCGACCCCAATTACTGGGACTACTTCTGGCTTGATGCCGGGTATCAGGTGACCATCTGTCCTCCCGATACGCCGGGCGGAGATCCCATCGTCGGCCCGATCACACCGATACCGGGCCCCCCGGGCCCAGGTCCCCCCGTCCCTCCTGGGCCCGCGCCCTGGCCTCGTCGATGGTTCCCCGCTCACAGGGATATTAACAAGTCTATGAAGGAAGATGTAATAGTTCATGCAATATCGGGCCAGTGGAAGTACAGACAGGTTAGGCCGCCGCCGCCGGGACCGTGGCAGGACCTTCCCATCTGCCAGGAGGTCGTGCTAAACGGACCAGGAATGAACTGCTATCAGTTTCGATGTGTCGGTGGTGACATACCTATAATAGACATAGTTGGGTGCGAGGCCACCATCACGTCGGTGGACGAGTTGACCGATGTCTCTGGCGTCTACCTGGCTAAGGGCGCCTGGCCGGACGATTCCCCGCCGAGCTTCTACGAGGACGTCGATTTCACCTACCTTTACATCGGCGACTTCGATCTCGGTGACGGCATGATCCCGGGAACGGCATCCATCACGTGCCTGACGAACATCGATGACTTCCTGAGCGTTGCGACGCCAGAGGCCTACACCGGTTGTCCCGAGCCGTTGACGGTCTGTTGGCTGCTGCTGGGGTCCGTGTTCCTCCGGCGTCGTCGGCGCTTCATCTGAACATCTTGACGGGGTCAACTGAGGTCAGAACGGGCGAGCTCAGCGAGGCTCGCCCGTTTGCTTTCGGTGTGCCCTGAAACGAGGGGGCTTCCTGTCGCGTAGAAGCCCGAGATCCCACCGCAGGTCTGAGCTGCGTGCTTCGTTCAACAGATGCCGAGAGGAACAACCTGAGTATCGTTGGGCCGCCTTCGGAGGGGGTGTGACATGACGCAGAGACGTCTTGAGCGCGCGATATCCGTCCCGGTGGCCAGCCTCTTCGTGTGCTTCTGCACGGCAGGATGCCTGTCTTACGAATCCGCCCCACAGCCCCAACCTCCCAGACCGGGCCGTCATACGTTTGCGCTTGAGGCGGGCGGCGTGGAGCGGAGCTACGTCGTCCATGTGCCGGCTAGCTACGATCCAGCGACACCGTCTCCAGTGGTGATCATGTTCCATGGGGGAGGGGGCACCGCAAGAGGCGCCATGTGGCAGACGGGGTGGACCGACAAGGCCGAGGAGGAGGGGTTCCTGGCCGTCTTTCCCGAAGGAACGCGTGCAGACCCGACTTGGCCGGCCAGGTTCCTGTACAACCCTCAGACCTGGAACGATGGCTCCGGGCGAATCAACCTCGGGGCGGCCAGGCGGCAGGTGGCAGAGGTCGAGTTCGTCCGTGCGATGATCGAGGATCTGTGCGTTCGGTTCGCCGTGGACAGACGTCGGATCTTCGCCACGGGCTTCTCCAATGGCGCGTCGATGGCATTCCGCGTCGGGCGGGAGCTTCCGAAATGCCTGGCAGCCATCGCGCCCGTCGCCGGGAATGATTGGTCACAGCAGTCGACCATCGAGCGTCCCGTTCCCGTGTTGTACATCACCGGCACTTCGGACCCGCTCAACCCCATCGAGGGCGGCGAGATCTGGGTAGGCTCCCTGAGTTTCGGCGAGAAGCCCCCGCTGCGCGATCTGATCCAGAAATGGGTGCGCCTGCTCGGCTGCCCGCCCGATCCCCGTGTCCTGTACGACAAGGACGGCGTGAAGGGCATCGCGTACGGGCCTGGCAAGGACCGGTCAGAAGTCGTCTTGTACACCATCGAAGGCATGGGCCACACCTGGCCGGGCGGTACCTGCCTCTTGCCAAGGCGCATGGTGGGAGAGACTTCAGACAAGATCGAAGCAACGGATGTAATCTGGGAATTCTTCCAGCGGCACCCCCTAAAGTGACTGCTGTCTTCTCCGGGCGAGACGCTTTCATCCGGAGTCCTGGACCATGCCTTCCCTCTCGCGCTGCGCAGAGAGTTGACGCAGAGGCGAGGACCAAGAATCATGTCTGCAGCAGCGGTCCACAGGACCCATCCTGCGAGATTGCCCCTGCTTGCCTGAAGGAGACAGCAGACATGGCCAAGCCACATCGGGTTTCGCGGCGCGGCTTCCTTGGCCACGCCGCCAGCGTCGGCGCGGCGAGCGTGGCGGCGCCGTACTTCGTTTCTTCCAACGCGCTGGCAGCCGACGCGAAGCCCGGCGCGAACGACAAGATCAACCTCGGGCTGATCGGCGTGGGGCTCAAGGGGACCGATCTGCTGAAGACCTGGCTCAAGCAGCCCGACGTGGTGGTCACGGCCGTCTGCGACGTGAGCCAAAAGGCGCGGGAGGCCGCCCTGGCGCTATGCAAGGGAACCGCGAAGGAGTCCACAGACTACAGGGAGGTCCTCGCGCGGAAGGACGTGGACGCGGTCGTGATCGCCACGCCGCCGCATTGGCACGCGCTGCAGGCCATCGACGCGTGCGAAGCGGGCAAGGATTTCTACCTCGAGAAACCCATGACCATGCACCTGGGCGAGACGATCGCCGTCTACCGTGCGGTGCAACGACACAAGCCCATCACACAGATCGGCACGCAGATCCACGCCACGGACAACTACCGTCGCGTGGTCGAGTACGTGCGATCGGGCAAGCTGGGGCACATCAGCACGGTTCGTGCGTACTTCTTCATGAACCAGGGACCAGGAGGCATCGGCCAAGCACCCGACGGCGATCCGCCCGAGTGGCTGGACTGGAACATGTGGTGCGGCCCGGCGCCGGCGCGGGCGTTTAACCCATTGCTGATCAAGGGGGGACACGAGCACGCGTCGTTCATGGACTACAGTGGTGGCTTCACCCCGGGCCTCGCCCCGCACATCATCGATCTGCCGATCTGGGCGCTCGAGCTCGGCTGTCCCAGCAGTGTCAGCGCCACGGGGGGCAGGTATGTCGTCAAGGATTCCGGGGACGCCTACGACAACCACGAGGTGCTGTGGCAGTATCCCAAGATGACGATGACGTGGATGGGTTCGCTGGTGAACGGCTACGGGTGGGCCGAGCAGACGGACGCCTTCAAACGACGACACGGCAGCTACTTCCACGGGGTCAACGGCACGCTGCACGCGACGTACCGATCGCGGCAAGTGACGCCCGAAGGGGATTTCCTGAAGGACGCCAGCGAACCGCCCCCATCGATCCCCGAATCCAAGGGCCACGAGCGCGAGTGGCTGGACGCCCTTCGCAGCCGAACTCAGCCGCTGTGCCACGTGGGGTATCATTACCGCGTCGACATGGCTTGCACGCTGTCCGTGTTGGCCATGAAGCTCGGTCGGACGCTTCGCTTTGACCCCCGGGCCTTGAAGATCGTCGGCGACGCCGAGGCCGAGCGCCTTGCCATACCGACCTACCGAGATCCGTGGAAGTTCCCGACCAAGTATCTTTGAGCTGCAAGGAAGGAGCGAGACGACGGATTCGGGCCCCAGCCGTCGACCTCGGTTGCAGTCAAGATGCCGGTTTGAATAGAATGGGATTGACGCAGTTGGCGAGCGGGGAATCTCATTTGATGCGGTGGCCGTCGACGCGATCGGCCTGGACATCCTCGGGCAGAAGTGCGAGAGGGTAGGCTATCCCGGTAGCAGAGGGAAGCCACCTTACGCGCGCCTGATGGCAGACGCCCCGGGATCACGGCCTCGGATCTGACGGCGCCGAGCGCCAAGAAGGAGGAACTGCGCACATGACCCAGGGCGATGCGACTGAGCCCGTGTCCATGCGACGCATGACGCGACGCCGCTTCTTGGCTAAATCGGCGCGGGAAGCGGCGGCCGTTGGACTGGCCTCGGCGTCGGCCTCGTCGGCACTTCGCGCCGCCGAAGCGCCTCGCGACAAGAGCCGCGTGATCCTCGTCTCGCACCCGGGTGCGCTGCTCAAGGACTACCGGGTCGACACAGGCGTACTGTCCAAGATGATCGAGGTCGGGATGAAGGCCCTGACGGGCAAGACCTCGAACACCGAGGCGTGGCAGCAGATCGCCCAGCCGGGCCAGCGGATCACGGCCAAGTGGAACGAGATCGGCTCGCGCGCGATCCAGACGCGCAAGGAGCTCCGGGACGCGGTGGCCGCCGGCTTCAGCAGTCACGGCAAGCACGATCCGAGCAAGGTCTTCATGTTCAGCCGGATCGAGTGCAAGGGGGACGCAGCCAGGATCGTCAAGGTGCCCATCCCCCATCGCGGCAAGGACGCCAAGCTCCGCAAGCTCTTGACGGATCACACCGACTGCCTGGTCAACCTGCCCGTGCTCAAGTCTATCAACTTCAAGAGTGTCTCCATCTCGCTGAAGAACCACTTCGGCAGCATCGCCAACCCCTGGGACTTCCACACCTGGGACAACGGCAACGACATGGGCAAGACCATCATAGAACTGAACTGCCACCCGGCAATCAAGGACAAGACGCGGCTGATCATCGTAGACGCGCTGAGGCCCCAGTACGAATTCGGCCCGATCTCTCACCCCAGATTCCGATGGCGTATGAACACGCTGATGTTCGGGGTCGACACGGTGGCCATCGACGCCGTCGGTCTGGACATCATCGAGCAGAAGCGCAAGACCTGCGAGTGGGTCAAGAAGCACGGCCGTAACTGGCAGTTTCCCTGGGCGCGGCGGATGCTGGCCTACGGCGAGCAGCGGGGTTTGGGCATCGCCGACCTGAACCGCATCGAGATCGAACGCATCGAGCTGAAGGCCTGACGCTTCGCAGACTGCACCCGGCCGAAACGCAACCGCGTGGGCGTCAGGGGATCACCATTCGCCCAACCCGGCGTGCGGACAGCCAAGCCGCCAGTGACAGGAGGAGGCATACCCATTGGAAGATAGGCGAGTCACACTTGGCATCGTAGCGCTTCTGTCCTGCGCGGTCCTGTTCTATTGTCCAACGCCGGCATCGGGGGAATCGAAACCGGATCCCCCGCCGAATGCCTACAAGGGACTGATGCCGGGCCGATCGACGCACCAGGAGTCTACGAAGATACTCGGTCCGCCTCAGGAGTCCGCAAAGGTGCTCGGTCCGCTTCCCGACGGGAAGAGACAATGCAACCGCGATTGGTACCCGGTTGCCGCGCAGCCGAGCGTCACAGATCGTCTCGATTTCGAGGGTCCGAAGGGCGAGCTGACACTGGTGTCGGCCGGCACGGTCGACCCCCGGTATCCGACGCGCGAGAAGATCCTGACCAGGCTGGGTCAGCCCGAAGCCCAGGTGCTCTTCCAAACGCAGGAGCTGCTCGACTACTCCGAGAAGGGGCTACGATTCGTCTGCAACCGGACCGGCAACACGATCGGGGTGATCTACTTCCAGGCCGGCGAACGGCGCGTTCCCGCCGGGTACCCGGACACGTGCAATCTACGTCGCAGTCTCCCTGAAGCCAAGCAGGCCTCGCCACCCAAGGACTTCATGGTGGGCACCGCCGAGATCAGCGTCGCCCCACAGCGCTTCGACGACGTCGCCATCGAATCGAAGCAGCAACGCTACTACCTCCACGAAGACGTGTGGGCTCGCGTGGCGATCTTCCAACACGGAGCCAACAAGATCGTCCTCGTCGGAATGGATGTGTTCGGCCTGACGCCCTGGGATCTGGGAGTGCTCCGGCGATCGCTGGCACAGCTCGGGTTTGAGCAGGTGCTCATCGCCATGAGCCACACGCACGCGAACGTCGACACCCTGGGCTATTTCGGATACTACCCCAAGGCCTACGTCCAACACATCCTGGCACAGACGAAGCGTGTGGTCCAAGACGCGGCCAAGAACATGAAGCCCATCCGATCGCTCAAGATGGGTTCGGTGGAAATGCCACTGGCAGGCGGACGTGTGGCCGACGTGATCTACAACGTCCGTCGTCCTGGGCTAATCGACCCGACCGTCTCGCTCATTCAGGCCGTCGGCCAAGACGGAAAGCCCATCGTGAACGTCATTCACCTGGCGTGTCGTCCCGAGGCCATTCGGCTTCGCGACAAGCGGGGGATCTCACCGGACTACGTCGGCACGCTCTGCAACGAGGTCCGCCGTCAGCTCGGCGGCCAGCCCGTGTTCATCAACGGTGCGATGGGCGGCATGTTGATGCCGGACATCAAGGTTCGTGGGTATGAATCCGCCGCGGCGACGGGCAAGGCCATGGCGCGATTCGTCGTCCAGGCGGCGGCGCTTGCAACGCCAACCTCGTCCTATGGTCTTTGGCTGCATCGCAGACCCGTTCAGTATCCGATCACGAACGCAAAGCTCCTGGAGTACCTCTCGAGCGGGCCGAGTCCGGGGTACCTTGTCCATGGACGGATCCGGACCGAAATGAACGCCGTGTGGATCGGGGACGCCCAGCTGATCACCGTGCCGGGGGCGCTGTTGCCCGAACTCGGCTTCGAGATCATGTCACACATGAAGGGCCGGCTCCGCCTCATTGTGGGGTTGGCGAACGATGAGATCGGCTACTTCGTGCCAAGCTACGACTTCCACGCCGGTCAGTACGAAGAACGGACGGGACCTGGAGCCGCGGGCGGAGAGATTACGCAAGCCGTCGGTCTGGAGCTGGCGCCGCTGCGTCCACCCCCCTAACGCACCGGATGCGGCTGAAGCCTCAGAAAGACCTGTCGTACCTTGCCCGCTTCGACGTCGACGGCGGTGGACTTCGAGAAGCCCATCGGTCCGGGGTCGGACGGCGTCGCCAGCACGTGGATCTTCCCGCGAGGCAGGTTGCGAAGCCGGATCGGTTTTCCGGGCTGAATGAAGAAGTACCCCAGCAGGTCGGGTGGGAAGCGAATCGACGTGCGCTTGTACTGTCCGCGAGACAAATCGATCGGCGACAGCGCCACGAACACCAGCCCCCACTCCAGGCGGTACGGCTCGGGCGGCACGAGTGTGACGTCGACACCCTCCTCGCCGAGCGGTGCCAGCCGGATCGACGTGAACCCACCCTTGGTGACCGCGACGCTACGGTGGCAGCCCAGCATGCACGCAGGATCGCCCTTGCTGCCCTTCGTCTCGTGCGACTCGCCCTTGAAGGCGGCCACGTAGTACTTGCCCTGTGCAAGGGGCCCGGACACGAACGCGCCCTTCTCGTCCGTCTTCACCATCCGCGGGGTTTTGGCAGACCGATCGGATCCTTTGATGAAGACCCACGCCTCCCGGACCGTCTCCCCCGACCCATCAAGCACCACGCCCGTGATGCCGTGGACCCCGGGGACGCGGTGACGTCGTTTCGGCGCGGGGGTCGTCGCTGTGGGCGCGGCCGGGACGGCCGCAGCCGGCGCGGACTTCGTCAGCGGAACGACCCGCGCAGTCGGGTCCGGCTCGCCGACGATCCTGATCTCCTCCACAGCGATCGTAGCCTTCAACGCTGCCTGCAGGGATATCGTCCCGCGTAGCGCCGCCTGCGTCTCGTACACCGTCTTCGCGTCAACGGTGACGACAACCTTGCCATGGACCTGCTTCAGCTCGATCTCGTGTGCCTTGCCCGGGGTCAGCGCATGGGGCCGGGATCTTGTCAGACGTCCGTGTGTCCTGAAGTGGTTCTCGTCGGCAAGCTCCCAATTGAAGATCAGGTGCACCGGACCGACCCAGACCCTCAGATTGTGCTTGCCCGGCGGCACGATCCTACCGCGGATGACGACCGACGACATTCGTCTGTAGGAGGTGCGGCAGGTCGCCCAACTCCTGTCACCGGGACAGGTCCCCACCAGCTCGCCGTTCATCACCCGCCATGTTCCCCCGCTCAAGACGAACTGATCCAAATCATCTGGCGCGTCGAACTTCAGGGCCACCGTCTTGATCGACGCCTCGCGTTTCGCTGACTCGCCGGCGCTGGGCTCCTGACTGTTGACCCCGCCTTGTCGCGCGAACGCCCCGACCAGAAGGACCGACGCGACGAGGATCGCCGCCAGCGCCCCGACCAACCTGCGCGAGAGCGTGACGGAGCTGTCGTCCATCTGGAGGATGCGACGGATGCGTCGGATCAGGTTCCCCTCGGCCATGGCCACCGCGGCGCGGCTAACGCCGATCCCCGGAGACGCGATGGCCGCCAGCAGTTCGGCATACACCTTGGGGCGGTGCGTCTGAGCCAACACCACCTCATCGCAGCAACACTCGCGCTCGAGCCGGACCCAGCGCGACACCAGCCAGACCATCGGATGAAAGAACAGCAGGGATTCGACGACGCGCTGAAGCAGGTTCACCAAGTTGTCCCAACGTCGAATGTGGGCCAGCTCGTGGAGCAGCACCATTTCCAGTTGCTCGGGGCTCAGCCCCGTCAAGGCGGCCGGCGGCAGGAGGATCACCGGACGGAGGATGCCCAGAACGATCGGCGAGGTCAGCCGCTCGCCCACCGCCACGCCCACACGTCGGGCGATGCCCAACGACGACGCCAACTGCCTGCACAGCGCGGGCACCTGGCTTTGCCGCTCAAGCGGCCTGCCCTGCCGCCTTAGCCGATCCGCCCCCGCCAACCCCACCAGGAACACCGCGAGCATCACCGACGAACCGGTCACCCACACCCAAGGCAAGTACCCGGCAAGGACGCCCAGCGACAGCGCTGTCCGTCCGTCTCGACCATCAACAGCGTCCGGCGTTACTGTGGACGGCGCTTCTTGAGCGATCGGCGCGTCCGACGTGAAAGAGACGACACCAGGAGATCCCTCGACCGCAGCCGGGAAGACCTCTCCCCCAGGCCCCATCGACACCCACACGGCAACGCCGACCGGCGATGCGGCTAGACAAGCAAGCCCCATCAGCGTAAAGACGTACCGCACGTTGGCCGAAGCGGGGCGCACAATCCACCGGCCCGCCGCCACGAGCACCCCGATCGCGCACCCCACCCACAGGAAGTGCACCATCGTCCAGCCAGCCCCCAACCAGTACGGCGATGACATCAGCGAGGAGAACATGATCGCACTCCTGTCTCACCCTCGGCCGGTCGGTCGGGACGCCTTCAGCATCCGCCGGATCTCGTCGCGGTCCTCGTCACTCAGCGTGGTGTCCTTGAGGAGATGAGCTACCAGGCGATGGGCCGACCCGTCGAACACGCGGTCGACGAACCGCTTCAGCAATCGCTTGTGGGTAGCCTGCTCACTGCGTGCAGCGGACCAACGGTATCCGCGCGGGCCGCCGGTCCGCTTGACCAGACGTTTCTGTAGCATGACCTTCAGCATCGTGGCCACCGTCGTAGTGGCCACCTGTCGGTCTTGCCGGAGTTGATTGCAGATCTGGCCCAAGCCGGCGGGCCCCGATCGCCACAAGGCCTTGAGGATCTCCAGCTCACCGTCCGTTGGCTGATCGCTCGCCGGTCTGGCCACGGCCACACTCCCTGCATCCCCCCGGCGCCTTGCTAATTCTATCGAATTAGAATATACACCAGAAGTCGGCGGCTGTCAAACGACGACGCGCAAGTGAACGCGGAATCAGCACCCGATTCCGATCAACCCCACGAAAACGAGCCCCCGCCGTCTTTGGGTGTTGCTTTTCAAGCGAATTGGTGTAAGCTTATGGGACCTAGCGGGTGCGTCACATTACCTGGGCGTGTGGCGTGTCCGGAAGCGAGAGAACGCCTGGTGTCGGATATCTTGACACGATGGCCAGTAACTCCAGGGCAAGCAAGCCGGCTCCCCTCCTCCCCGCACGCATCAAGAAGCGGAAGTGCCTGGTGTGCGACAGGCTGTTTTTGTCCTGCGGCCCGGGGAATCGGGTCTGCCCGCGTTGCGCCCATGGTGACCGTCGCACGAAGCGGACCTACGTGGTCCGCGGTTGATGGATCTAACTCCTCGCCGGCCATCCTCCTGTCGTTCGAGGATTCGGGCCGGATGAATGCATCCTAGCCGGTGGGGAATCTCGTTCAGCAGAGAGCAGCGGCTCGGAGTTCTCGGTCCGGCCGACAATGCTCTCTGTCTTTCTCTGGGGCCGGCCCGGCACGCCTCCTGGAACCCATCTTGACCTCGAAATGGACGCCGGTTAACCTGATCGTAGGGTGAGTGTGACCGTCCGTCGATGGGCCGATCACGTCGCCTGAGGTCACCGGCGTAGCTCAGTTGGTAGAGCAAGGGATTCATAAGCCCTGGGTCGGAGGTTCGAGTCCTCTCGCCGGTAGTCGCTCCATCCCGCAAGGCCTCGCAGCCAGAGGAACGTAGACCTTCTGGACTGCGAGGCCGTGTCGTTTCCTGCCAAACCTGCTTCGTTGCCTGTGACAGCACAACGTGATTTGCAGCGCCTTCCTGCGTGCTCTCAGCCTTTCGCGATACACGGCCCGGCCACCACAGGCGTCATCAGAGGACAGGTGACCGGCGGGTGCGGCATGTGGTAGCATCAACCCGCCACATCCAGCCGCATCCAACGAAGGAGAGACCCGTGTTCTGGGCCATCGCCTCGATCGTCTCGACGGTGCCGACAGCGTCAGGGGTCCGGTTGGTCAAGCAGGACCAGGCGTTCGTGTTCCGGCATCCGGCCTTTATCGTCCAGGTCGATCCACAGGCAGGCGGATGGATTCGCTCGTGGGTGCTGACGCCCTCGGGGCGCGACCTGGCTGCCCTTTGGCGAGGGGCCAACGAGATCGGCGGCCTACTGGACGATCGCTCCTTCTTTTCCGCACGGTCCCATCAGGCCACGATCATGAATCCCGGCCCGCAAACCGCGTCGCTGCGACTGACGAGCCCCCACCCATCCAGGGCCCAGGTCGCCAGAACCTTGAGCGTCTCGGCTGACAACGCGGCACTACTGGTTCGCTATGAGTTTCGCAACGGCACGCAGGCACCGCCCAGACGCACGGCTGCTCCACGCGGTCCGTCGGCGGCGCGGCCAGGAGGCCTTCAGGCAAGTGATCAGCGAATCCGGTCAAGCGTCCCTAAGAGTTGCTCCGCGCAGCCGCCAGGTCTACCGGTTTCGTACGGTGGACAATGCCGCCTCACCCCTGACCCGTAACGTAGTTCGGGCTCAAGCACTTGGGAAGCTGGCGAGGCGTGCGCAGCGGGAAGAACGAGGCGCCGTCGGTCGGGCCTGTGAGGCCGACGTGTCTGCGTCCCGCGCCACTTGACCCAGGCAAGCGGACGCGAACACTCGTCTTCGGACCCGAGTGTCCCCTGCCGCGATGCCTGGCAGTCCAAGCCTTTGCTGGCAGAGAAGCGTGCTTGAGCTTCTGGCGGTCCGGGAATACCGCACCGGTCCAATCGTGGGATGGGTTTCCATAGAACCAGACCTCAAGTTCGCGAAGAATGCGCTTGCCGTCGCTAGCCAACGGGGGTATAGTCTACAGACACGGGGCTGCCCATCTGAAGATCCAACGCAGCAGCGATCCGAGGTCGCTCATAGAAATGTCTTTGGTGACGAAGCTTGCGTCTCCCGTCAAGCGGAGAAAGGAGTAGGAGTAGTGAAGATTCCACCCACCAAGCCGCATTTTAGTGACGACTCCATTGATTTCATTCTTGACAATTTCAAAGAAATCCTTCAGGGAAAGTCCTTTCTGTCCAGCTTCAAGTACTGCGAGGAGTTCGAAGAGAAGTTCGCCGCGCATCACGGAGCCAAGTACGGCGCGACGTGCAGCAGCGGCACGGTCGCCCTGGAGTTGTGTCTGCGAGGCCTGGAGATCCGGGACAAGGACGTGATCGTCCCGGCGGTCACCTTTTCTGCGACGGCGTTCGCGGTGCTTTCGTCGGGCAACCGTCCGATCTTCGCCGAGTCCGCCGACGACATGACCCTCGACCCGGACGACGTGGAGAAATGCATCACGCCGAACACGGCGGCCGTCATCACGGTCCACAACGGTGGCCTGGTCTCGCCCCGGACGCTTCGGTTGCAGGAGCTCTGCAAGGAGAAAGGCCTATACCTGCTCGAGGATGCCGCCCACGCACACGGCGCGGGCTGCAATGGGCAGAAAGCGGGGACGTTCGGCACGGCGGCGGCGTTCTCCTTCTTCTCCACCAAGGTCATGACCACCGGCGAGGGCGGCATCGTCCTGACCGACAGCGAGAAGGTCCGCGATCGCGCCATGCTCATTCGCAACTACTCCAAGAAGAACAACCAGAACTACCACGAGGAATACGGTTCGAGCTGGCGGATGACCGAGGTCCAGGCCTTGATGGCCCTGACCCAGCTCAACGAGCTGGACGCCTTCATCAAACGGCGCAACGAGGTGGCTGAGATCTTCGACGCGGGATTCGCGGACGCACCCGCCCTGGCACCGATTCCCCGGCCCAAGGAATGCCTGCACAACTTCTACAAGTACATCCGCCTGCTGCCGCCGGGGGTCGACCGGGATGAGTTCACCAAGCGCCTGAAGGAGGAACACACGGTATCGCTCGGAGGACCGGTCTACGAAACGCCGCTGCACTACCAGCCCGTTTTCAAGGACTACGTGACCCGGCCTTTGCCCAAGGCGGAGGATCTGTGCGCGCGTCACATCTGCCCGCCGATGTATTACACGATGACGGACGAGGAGGCGAAGTACGTCGTTGATTCGGTCAAAGCGAACCTGAAGCACTTCTGCAGCTAGCCAGCAGCAGGGGTAGGAGCGGTTGAGTCAGACTAGCAAGGGGAAACACCGATGTCGGATGATGGTCGTGTCTTTGTGACAGGTGGGTCCGGCTTCATTGGCAGCGTCGTGGTTCGGCGCTTCGAGTCGGCCGGACAGAAGTGTATGGTGTTGGACCAGGTCCCGCCGAAGGACGGCAGCGCGGAGTTCCGCAAGATCGACATCTGCGACCTCGACCAGTGTGTCGAGGCCTTGCAGGGCGCCAAGCGCGTCGTGCATCTCGCCGGGCTGGTCGCGGACGGGGCGAACAAGAATCCGTACCTGGCCGTGACGGTCAACATCGGCGGGACCGCCAACGTTCTGGAGGCCTGCGCGCGCGTCGGCGCAGAGTCTCTGGTCTACGCCAGCACCTTCTTCGTATTCGAGAACTGCGGGCTGGACCGCGTGGACGAGGAGACCACGCTGGACCTCACGACGATGGGCCCGTTTGCCCGAAGCAAGTTTTTCTGCGAGCAGCTCGCGCAGGATTACGCAAAGAAACACGAACTGGGTTCCGTAGGGCTACGATTCGGTTCCGTCTACGGACCAGGCGAGGGGAGCAACGTTATCCGGACCTTCGTGGAGCAGGCTGTGGCAGGTGAGGAGATCTCGGTATGGGGCGAGGGAAAGCGCCACCGCCAGTTCATCCACCTCGACGACGTCGCGGACTCGGTGGTGAAGGCCTCCGGATCCAAGGCGACCGGCGTGCTCAATATCGCCGGTGAGGCGCAGACCACGACGCGTGAGGTCCTGGAGATCGTTCAGGAGAGCATCCCCTCGGTCAACGTGTCCTTCGATCCCACCAAGCCGGAGAAGGTTCAGCCCTATCGCATGAGCCTGGAGCGGGCGAAGCGCGAGATCGGCTGGACGCCGCAGGTAGGCATCAAGGAGGGAATCGAAAACACGATTGATTGGTTCAAGCAGCAGTCCGCCTAGCTGCGGGCTGCGGCGCACGACGGTCCGGGGGGATGGGCGCAGAGGGGCGGGGATACCCCACCGAATCGGCCCGGAGGGAGGAAATAACCGTGGACAGGAATGTTTCTGCGGCCGTGATGGCTCAGCGCAAGCCCGGCCGCGCCCCAGACGTCGGGGCGACAATCGGTGACGACGGCGCCGATCTGGCCAGGCGTTCAGGCCCTATCGCGGTGATCGCGCCATGCCCGTTTCCGGCCAACCACGGGACGCCCGGCAGCGTTCGGGAGATCGTTCAGACGCAGGTCGAGAAGGGCTACGACGTTCACGTCTTCACCTACCCGCTTCGGGAGGAGAACCTGAGCCTGCAGGCCGGTCCGAACGTGCACCGAATGCCCATGTTGGGCTTCTCGCGACGCATCAAGGTCGGCCCGATGTGGCGCAAACCGCTCTGGAACGCGCTGATCGTCCTGAAGATCGCCCTGATGGCGTCGAAGCACAAGTTCAAGGTCATCCACGCCTACAACTACGAGGGCGCGTTGTTCGGATGGATCGCGAGTCTGATCACCCGTCGGCCTCTGGTGTTCCATCACTTCAACACGATGATCGACGAGCTGCCCACGTACAAGACCGTCATGCCCAAGTGGTTCGCGTCGTGGCTGGCCAAGGCGCTGGACTACTGGGTCCCGAGAATGGCGACGAAGATCGTTGCCATCTCCGATCCGATCGAGGAATTCGTGCTGGCCAAGGGGATCCGCGAGGAACGCATCACAAAGATCCCGATGGGCGTCGATCCGTCGATCTTCAAGAACCGCGAAGGTGGCAAGATTCGCGCAGAATACGGGCTGGGCGACCGTCCGCTCGTGATGTACGCCGGCCTGATGAATCGCTTCCAGCGGATCGACTATCTACTCGAGGGAATGGCGGAGGTCCGCAAGACCAGACCCGATGCACGCTTGATGTTGGTGACCAACTACATCGAGCCGGAGGACCAGGAGGACTGCGACCGCCTGCTCGACAAGTACGACCTGCGATCATCCGTCGTAATCACGGAACCGCAACCGTTTGAGCGGGTCCCGGACTTCCTGGCCGCAGCGGACGTGTGCGTCGTGTCCCGCCCGGACTGCCCCGGCGTGCCGATTAAGCTGCTGAACTACATGGCCGCTGGAAGGCCCGTCGTCGTGCCAAGCGGCTCGTCGATGAACTTGACCCACAGGCATGACGCTTACGTCGTTCCCGACAACGATGGCCGTGCGATCGGGCGGGGTGTCCTCGAGCTGCTGGAAGACGAAGACCTGCGCGAGGGAATGGGCCGCAACGCCTCGGCGACGCTCGACGTGACGTTCGGCCTGGGAGCGATCTGCGACCGGATCGGCGAGTTGTACGCGGATCTGGGGAACGGGGCCGTGGGGTCGAACGGACGCGGCGCCTGAGCTCCCCACACATGCCCGCCAGCGTTCCTGGGGCACTGTCGCGGGCGAGGGAAGCTGGAGGAATCCCGCCAAGAGCGATCCGCCCGCAGGATATTCGAGATCCCCTCGCTGTTCCCAGGCGACTTCCACTGGCAGATATGCATAGGACGCATTTGACTTCCGTCAAATGCGGGCCTACGAACCAATAGAGGAAGCGGGTCCGCAGCCGATCGGGAAGCACGCATCGGCCTGTGACGTATCAAGCCAGGCGGCCCGCGGGGGAGTTGTCGCCGAACTCTCGCCGAATTCACATCCCGCGTGAAGGGGGAGTACGGTATGTATGCGCGCCACATTCTGCCGCTTGGAGTATGTCTGCTGAGCGTCGTGGGTTCGCCGGCGCTGGGGGGATCGCCCAGTTTTCAGGGCTTGGGTGACCTTCCCGGCGGAGGCCACAAGAGCAAGGCCTGGGGGCTCTCTGCCGACGGGTCCGTGGTCGTGGGACGAGGTTGGTCCGATAACGGGATCGAGGCGTTCCGCTGGCAAAGCGGCACGATGAGCCCCCTCGGCGATCTGCCCGGCGGCGACACCCTCAGCTGGGCGAGAGACGTCTCCGCGGATGGGTCAGTTGTCGTTGGATTTAGCGGCTCTGGCAACGGCGTTGAGGCCTTCCTCTGGACGGAGCCCAATGGAATGATCGGGCTGGGGGACCTGGACGACGGGGACTTCGAAAGTGCCGCCTTCGGCATCTCCGATGATGGGTCAACGGTCGTGGGATCGGGCACATCGGCGGCCGGCATGGAGGCCTATGTTTGGACGGAGCCCAACGGCATGTCCGGCCTGGGCGATCTGGACGGCGGGGGCTTCAAGAGCACGGCGCTGGACATCTCGGCAAACGGGTCCGCCGTTGTCGGCTGGGGCACCTCAGCACAAGGCCAGGAGGCCTTCCTCTGGACCGAGCCCAACGGGATGGTCGGGTTGGGCGACTTGGACGGCGGAGGGTTCCTCAGCCAGGCCACCGCGACCTCAGCGGACGGTTCGGTGATCGTAGGAGCCGGGCGGTCGAGCTTTGGGACTGAAGCGTTCGTGTGGGAGAACGGCGTGATGTCGGGCCTGGGAGACTTCCCCGGCGGCGAGTTCCTCAGTGTCGCCACTGCGGTCTCGGCGGACGGATCGATCGTCGTGGGCTACGGCTCCACAAACAGTGGCAAGGAGGCCTTCATCTGGACCGAGGAGGACGGCATGCTCTCGGTCTGGGACGTCCTGACGGACCTCGGCGTGGATATGACCGAATGGGGTGGATCGAGAGCTCGAGGCGTCACCGTCAACGGAAACACCATCACGATCATCGGCACCGCAGAGAACGGGGATCTCGACTGTGAAGCCTGGATCGCAGAGCTGCCCGAACCCGCCAGCGCGGCCATCCTGGGGCTCGCGGGTCTCGTGTTGCTTCGCAGACGCCCCGCCCCTGGACGCCGGCGTCACGGCATCTAAGACGTGTCCTCAAAGCGCACCGTCGGCGGGCGCGGCATCGGGCTTGGTCTGCTTCGGCATGTGCCGCCGCACGTTCCGCAAGAGGCGGTTGATCACGTATGCAGCCACGACGAGGTAGACCGCCGCAAGGGCAAAGACCAGCCGCCGCTCATCCCCAAGCTGCCACAGAACCGTCATCCATGCCGCAGTGGCGATCATGGGCGCGACACAACGCCAGCCGAGCTTGACCGAGACCCCCATGGAGGTCGCGCCGATCCGCACGATCACCGCAAGCATCAGCTCGGTCAGGACCGCGCCGTAGCACGCCCCCCAGATGCCATACCGCCAGGTCAGGACGACGAGCACGGTGGATTTAAGGGCCAAGTAGAGGACGTTCAGCTTCAGGAACCACACCTGCTGGGACAGGGCGATGTAGACGTATCGCAGTTGGTTTGCCAACAGTGCCGGCGCGAGGCACCAGACCGTGATCTGGACCACCTCGATCGTGCGGTTGTACTCCGGCTCGAGCAGCAACGGAATCACGAGCGGGGCAGCGATGTAGGCGGCCACACCCGCCGTCAGACCGCACGTCCACTGTATCACGCTGAGCTGCGTCGCCCATCGGCTGAACTCGCGGCGGTTCTCGCTCGCCAATCGGCACAGTCCGGGGAACGCGGGAACGCTCACCGCACCGTCGAAGATCTGGCCGGCCGGATTGACGGCCCGTTTGCCCGCCGCGAAGAGCCCGACGTCTGGACCCGCGACCAGAATGGCCAAGACGAAGTTCTCGAGTTCCATGGCCAGCCGACTCGTCGCCGCCGTCAACGCCACCGTCACGGTCTCGCCGATGATCGAGCGGACTTCCCTCAAACTCCATCGGAGCTGACCCCGCCAGGCATCGCCCCATAGAGCGACCGCCGCATAGAGCAAGGACACGAGATTGCCCACCGTCCACGCGGCGAGGGCCGTGGCCAATCCACCCTCGTACGGACGAAGCACGGCAATCACGACGACCAGGGCAATGGCCTTCTGAACGAAGAACCAGACCAGCCACTTCTCGATCTGCTGCAGACCGCGCAGGGCCGACGCGAAGACCACCGAGGCGCTGAACAGCATGATGTTGCCGACGGCCGCCAGCGCCGCCCAGCTGGCCGTGTCAACCGAATAGGCTGCACAGACAATGACCGTCAGAATCACCCCGCACGCCACGCCGAACGAACAGGCAATCGGCAAGGACAGCGCAACGTAGTAGCTGACAGACTGCTTGGCCTCCGCAACGAACTTCGTCAGCAAGGTGCCCAGTCCCATCGCCGCGACGAAGTTGGCGATGTTCACGAGGCCCATGATGACGGCGTAGACGCCAAACGAACTCGGCCCCAGGTGCGAAGCGATCAGGAGCATCGTCAGCAACTGCAGCGCCAGCCCCGTGGGCATCACGACGAAGCCAAGCTGCATCTGACGGTGAACGTTGCCCATTGGCGAGCTTGCCACGATGAGATTCAGGAAGCACGGGGATGCTACCAACCCCGTGCGTGAGAATCAAGCAGTCCTACAGGCCGCGTGAGAGCCGAGGACCGATCCCAGGCGTCGGTCTCGCCCAAAGCGTCCCTCAAGCCGATGCGACAGTCCCGGCGCCACCTGATGCCGAGACGGTGGATTCCCCAAGACCAAGCGAAACAAAAGCTTACAACCGTGGGTTGCCTTCACGCGATGGCTTGCCCTGTTGCATGACGCCCGATAGTGCCGCCCCCAGATCTTCCTGACCATCCCAATTTGCCCAGACTAACATCGTATCGTATGTTTCGTTGCTGGAAGATTCGACGGCCCCCTTCCCCGACCGCGGGGCAAGGGACCAATGGGGGGAAAGTGGCATGCGAAGCGGTATCCGACTCGCTGATGGGCTCGCCTTCGTCGCAGCGTGCGGACTTCTTGCACTCTCATCCAGTGGATGCGGGACGGTTCCCATTGACCCAGCCGATGGGCTAGACCCCGTTGTGCTCGGGGAAACCGTATACAACAATGGAGAGTTGGATACACTCGTAGGCGGAGAAGTCGCCAGTGGCACTGGCCGGGTCCTTCTGTACTGGGACCGCCACGGCGAGTTCACGCCCGGGCAACCCCTGGCGTTGCTGTCTGACAACCCGTACCTGGACGGAGCGGTGGTGGCCGCCGTCTGGGGCGAGATCGAGCCAGAGAGAGGCGTCTTCGACTTTGGCATCCTGGAGGCGGAGATCGCGTGGTGGGCGGAGCGCGGCAAACGGGTCCTGCTGCACACGGGGCCCTATGCGCTGGCAACTGCCAGGCCGCCGACCCCGGATTGGATCTACGACGAAGGCGTCGAGGCCATCGAGTTCCAGCCAGACCCCCGCAAGGCGTATGTCGCCACGCTGCCGAAGGTGTGGGAATCCCCCGCGTTCCTGACGCTGTACGGTGAGTTCGTCGCTGCGCTGGCTGAGCGCTACGACGACGACCCTCGGGTCGACCACGTCTGGATCGGCGTGGGCCATCTCGGGTACACGACGGCTTGCGCAGCCCGAGGCGGGGCAACTGCGTTGCCGGCGGCGGGATGGACGCCCCAGAAATGGGAGGACTATATCGACGATATGGTCGACTTGTTTGCGAGCCACTTCACCCAGACGCCGACGGTCCTGGCGGCCTCTCCGGGGTGGCTGGTGAACTACAAGGAAAGCACCACGGTACCAGCGATGGAGCGGATCGCGCAATACGCGGTCGAACAGGGCGCTTCGCTGATGATGAACGGACTGGATACCGATCCGGACGTCTACGCCAGACGCCCCTTCTCCGAGATGCTCGACAGCATCGCCGACGCAACGTTGCCCCCGGACTTCACGCTGTTCATGCGCGACGACTGGCCGTTGTGGGTAGACGAGGAACGGCGGGAGAGCAACTCCTGGGAGGCCGACCGGGACGAGCAAGGGTTTGTCAGGGCGCTGTTGATCGCCCGGGATGAATGGGACCGATTGGGCAGGCAGTGTGACTTCGTGCTCGTGCTCCTCACGCCCGAAGTGCAGGCGTCCACGCCAGAGCACCCGGACTACGAGCCCGCGGTGGCGGCGATTCTGGAGGCCTGTAAGGCAACAGGATCATGAGAGCGCGGCCGGCTGCGGCTCGAGAGCGCTCGATTAGGGCAAGTACTTCGCGCGGGCCTTCTTGAGTGACTCTTCGCTCTGGCTTCGCAGATCTGCGGGCAGGTGGTTCTCCCCTCGGAAGAGGACGGCGGTCTCGAGATCTTCGTACACCATGTCCATGTTCTGACGGACAAACTCAGACGTCTGTCGGGCGTTCAGCTTCGCGTTGAAGCTGGGAAGCGCAATAAACCAGACCCTTCTGTGGCGACTCCAGATCTCCTGAACCTGCTCGAGATTGGGCACCATGACCGTTCCGACGAGGCGATGGATGGGCATCGTCCGGCGGTCGTCGAGCGTGGCCTGCAGCTGCATTTGGGTCTGCATCCAGAAATCGCTGGGGGCCCCGAGGTAGTGATCAATGAGATGCGGGGTATTGACGATCACGACGTCGCCAGGCCGCATGTGATCCCGTACGAAGCGGGCGCCCGTATCCTGGCAGGCGGCCCGCAAGACGTTCAGTCCGCCCCCACCGGGCCGACGCCAGGAATCCATCTCGGTCAGCTGCAGGGCCAAGCCGTTGCTGACCGTCAGGACCCCGATGACGAAGGTGGCCGAGACGAGTCTGGCGTAGGCCCCCAGCAGTGGGCGTCGGGGCATATGAGCCACTCGCGTGAGCTGTTCGGCCGCCGCGACGATGGCCGCCGCCGCCAGGATGACGAGCATCGGCAGCAAGTGATAGGCGTAGCGTCCGGCGGTCACCGGCAGGACGGCAGCCTGGAAGAACGCTGCACCGAGGAACACGATGAACAACGCCCGGGCTGGCTTGCGGAAGCGATGCCGGACCATCAGCAGGCCCGCGGCCAGAAGCGCGACCGTCGGGATCAGCGTGTCTACGGTCCAACTGGACGTGCGAACGTAGTACCACAGGTCGAACTGCGGATAGGTCCACATCGGCGTCAAGGTCACGCCGGTCGACCCGCTCCCGAACAAGGGGCGCAGCGTCTGCTGCAACATCCTGTGGCCCTGCTGAACTGCGACCACTGCGGCGACCCCCGCTCCCGCGATCCACACTGATGGATCGCAGAGGACGGTCCGGATACGATCGCGTCGAGACACCAGGGCCGCCGCCACCAGCGCAGGCCCGAGCAGCGCTGATCCCTCCCAACTCAGATACATGCAGGTGAATGAGGCCGCCGTCAGGTAGACCCTGCGCCGGATCAGCGGGCCTGCGGGCTCGATGAGGCGATAGAAGAGGTAGACGGTCAGCAGCGCGAAGCCCTGGAGCTGGGAGTAGTACCGTCCGACGTTGCTCATGTAGACGCAGTAGGGCGCGAACGCATAGATCGCCGCGGCCGTCGCCCCGACCCACGGATCGAACATCCGTCTGCCCGCCAGGAACAGCAGGAAGATGGTGAGGGTCCCCCAGAAGACGGGGGGCGAACGGACGATCAATCGCTCGTCCTCGAACACGAGCGCCGCCAGGCCGGTGCCGAGATAGATAAGCTCGCTCGTGGCCACATCGAGCGCCGGCATGTCCTCGCTGACGACCCCGCCAGGGAAACCTCGCTCCAAGAAGCCCTGTGTGGCGTGGTACACGGTGGACTCATCTGGCGAGAGCGGCTGCGTGGTGATGTTCGTGATCCGCAGGTAGCCGCCGCCGATCACGCAGACGAGCATCGCCAGCCAAGCGACGCTGAAGCGGGAGGTCCGTGGACGCGTCGGCCCGACGACCCGATTGCCACCGGCCCGCTCGCGACCTCGGAGCGCCACCACAAGCCACTGCCCCGCCAACAACAGGACCCACTGAACCACCACCAACGCGATGGCGGGTTTCAACCAGACGGGCTGGTAGACCCACTCGTCGGGGATCCTCGGGTCATGGACGGCCATCATCCCGGCGGCCAGGAGTACCGCCGAAGGCACCAACGCGATCACGGCGGGTGAGGCCCGTCGCCGTCGCGGGCTTGCGCCGCGACGAGGAAGACAAAGACCAGCCAGCCAGGTCACCCCCCACGTCGCCAGCGCAATCAGGACGATCAGGCCGCCCTCTGCGGCGGCCATGCGAGCGCGATACGCCAGCGGAAGCGTCACGCTGGCGGGCCGACGGGGCGCCTCGCCCGGCAAGCCGCCAAGATTGGCCTCCTCGACGTGGCAGGCGTGCCACTGCGTCGGGTCCTCCACAGCCGCAGTCAGCCACGCAGCCCCCGCGGCGGGTCGCCACAACCACTTCGCATCGGTTCCGACGTGGTACACCTTCCCGGATGCCCCTTCGACCTCCATGTCCACCAGCGCGCGGGGGGCAGGCCTCTCCGTGGCTGTGGCAAGGCACAGGGCGTTCGTTCCCTTTCTGACCAGCGGCGAGACGTCGTAGATCCATTGGGCGGGCACCGGCGGACGCGTCGCCGCCAGCTGTTCCTCTCTGGCGTCGACGACCGTACCGTTCACGGCAAGCCGAAACGAGGCGGTGCACCAGACCCGCAGCCAAGCACGGCGAGGACGCTCCGGCAGCTCGAAATCTCGCCGCACGCCGACGTTCCTCGCCGTCGACACGTCCGGGCCGATCCACTTGCCGCGGTTGGGCGAGGTGATGGCCCACGGAGGCACCGCGAGCGTCACCGCAAGGGTGCGCCTCCCCCTGTCGGCCGGAAGCCACTGCCCATCGTCGAAGTCAACAGTGAACCAGTAGTCAGCCCGGCGATCGAATACGGTCTGGAACTTCCAGAGGCCGTCGGTGCCGAATCGATGCTCGACGTCGTCAAGCCAGTAGGCGCCCGACACGGCCACCTCGGGAAGATGGTCGGTCGTGATCTGCCGGACCGCGATGGCGAGCACGTTCTTGCCGGATTGCATGTGGGCAGTGAGGTCGGCGAAGAGGGCAACGGGGTGGCCCTCGTTGACCTGCATGCCCACGTTCGCCCCGTTCACGTACAGCTCGATCCGATCTTGGCCCAGAACCCGGATCCAGGCCGTCTTGGGACGCCGCGGGAGGTAAAGGCTTCTACGCAGATACAGGTTCTTGCCGCGGGGCTCTGGTGCCTTGAGCGTGGTGACGTCGCCCCCGACGACGTACTCGGCGGGACGGGGCGGACCGACGACGAACCAGGCAAGATGCCCGGCGCCGGCGCTGAACGCCGCAATGATCACCAGGTGGGTCAAGCGCGTCCGCATCTACATCCCCAACTGCCCGCGCTGTGTGCGGAAGTTGATCTGCTTGGGCAGCGAATAGGCCGCCATTGACTTCTCGTATCGATCCCGAGCTTGTGCGAACTGCCCTGCCTCGAAGTAGCTGTCCCCGAGCATTCCCTGCAGCGTCTTTCGCAATGACCGGTCGTCGGCGAGTCGCGCGATCAGCGGATCGACCACGCCGGCGATCCGTTCGGGATCGTACCGGTCCGGTCGGGCCCGGATCGCCGCGAGAAACAGCCGGTTGTAGATCTGGGTGCCGTCGACGTCGATCGCCCGCCGCCAGGCGCTTTCGGCCGCCTGATGCCGCCCCTTCTGGAAGAGAACCGACCCCCTCGTGGCGAGGAGGCTCGCCAGCCACCGGTGGACGACCGGGCTCGGCTGATCGCGGCGGGCCAGATCCTCGATCAAGCTGACGGCCAGAGCCAGTTCCCCGTTCCGGGCCCGCTGAGATGCGCGGAAGTACTGGGCCGCCGTCGAATCGCGCCCCCGACAGTAGTCCGATTTGCCCAGAAGCATCCAGGTGCGCTCCAGCCTCGCAAGCTCCGGGAACACTCGTACCGCCGCCAGCGCGTGCCTCTCAGCCGCCTCCCACGCTCCCTCTCGTTGGGCTTGGAGAGCCTTCTCCCATCGCCATTCGGCCAACAAGCGAGGGAAGCAGATCCACCCGGTGAATAGCAGCCCGGCCAGACACCACAGCCCCAGATGGCCTAACCGGCGGCCCAGCGACCCCCTGGCCGACAGCAGGAAGGCTGCGATCGGCAGCAACAGCAGCGCATGATCCCTTCGCAGGTACACCAGACTGCGCAGCAGCGTGCCTCGCAGTCGCGCGGTGCTGGGAGAGTCCCAAACGCGAGGCACGTCGTTCAACCTGATGGGCGGGCGGACCGTCCCCCTCAACAGCGAAACGATCTGCCGGCGCTGGTTCTGCTGGCGGTCGAAGGATTCGATGAGTTCAGGATGGTTGAACGCGACGGACGCCACACACCCCAGCGCCCCGCAGACGATGAATCCGGCCGCCAACCAGAAGCGACGCGGCGCCAACAACGCCACGCCCCCCCCCACCGCCACCAAGACCAGCATGATCACGCCGGGGCTGGACCAGACAAAGGCACGCGATCCGTAGAGCAACTCATCGGGGGTCGGACCTTGTGCGGGGGTGCCCCTCAGGGGGATGTGAATGCCGCGAATGTCACTGCTGAGGGGGGGGCGAAGCCACCCGGCGCACGCCAGCCCGGCCATGACCCCCAAGAAGCAGAGGCACAACCCGCGCCGCGACAGAATCCGTGTCAACACCCAGGAGATGATCTCGAGGGGCACCAGCAGGAGCCGAACCGGAAGGCGAGACCGGGCCATGGGACGTCGGCCGGCGAAGCCCTCACTCCCGGCGCGACCACTCCCGCCAGTTGCTGTTGACCCGGTCGTTTTCTCGGAGGTGCTGTTGGCCATAGATGACGACTTCATCTCCTTCCTTCAGCCCTTCCGCCACTTCCACGACGCCCGTCTCCACGACGGGACCGGTCCTGACCTTTCGGATGCGGGCCCGTCCCTCCTGAACCACGAACGCCATGGCGTTGGCGTCCAGACGGATCACCGAAACCGCCGGTGCCGTGGTCGCGCGGCGCGACACCTGCACGCGTGCATAGGCGCTCACGCCGGGCCTGATTCGATGATCCGGGTTGGCCAGTTCCACGATCGCCGCGATGGCACGGTTCTGGGTATCCACCTGAACCGGGATCCGCACGACCTTGGCCTGGAAGGTCTCCTGGGGAAACGTATCGAAGACCACTTCGGCGGACTGCCCGATGGCCAGCGCGTCGATCCGCTCCTGGGGGAAGTCGAGCTTGACGTGGATGGGATCGACCTTCAGGACCAGCGCCAAGGAGGTCAGCATGTCGATCTTCTGCCCCTTGGCCACCCGGACCTTGTCGACGTAGCCATCGATCGGACTTCGGATCATGCAGCCCTCCAGGTCGTTCTCGGCCAGGGCGAGGCGGAGCTTGGCGAGCTGCACGGCGTTTTCGGCCGACTCGACGGACTGCCGATCCTTCAACGGACCGAGGACCATCTCGGCCTTGGCGCGATCCTCGCGGACGCGTGCCTCGGTCAGGTCGGCCAGGGCCTCAACGTAGGCCGACGCGGTCTCCAACCGTTCGTGGAGACTCGCGTTCTGACGCTGGTACAAGCGTTCGTTCCGATCGGCGTCTTCCTTGCGGTAGGCAACGTCGGCCGTACGGGCCCGGACCTCTTCCGCTGCGTTCTCCAACTCGGACTCCCGGACCCTGCCGTTTTGCGTGACGCCGGCGTTGGCCCGCGCCAACTGGGCGAGGGCGGCCGCCAGCGCTTCCTGCTTCTGCGTCACCGCCAGCTCGAACTCCGCCGGGTCTATCTCGAACAGCACGTCTCCGACCTTCACGGGGCTGCCATCGTGCACGCGGACCGCCTTGAGGACCGGGTTGTACTCCGCGACCCGTCGGCTTGGTCCGATCCGGATCATGACCTTCTCCGACGCGACCGCCACCGCCGTCGCGCCGACCACCGTGGTGACGGGGCCGGTCGTGACGCGCGCCGTTCGCACGGGAACGGGCAACTGCTTCTTGCGCGCCCGAGTCGGGTCGCTCTGATCCATCGCGCGACTCGCCATCGCGTAGTAGCGCCCCGCTCCAAGCAGGGCCACCACAAGTACAGGGATCGCCAACCACCAGATATGACGAGAACGTAAGTGAGCCATCACACGCTCCTGTGGATACGCGTTGTATGTTGGCGTGCTGCCATCGCTACTCGAGGTAGCCCAAGTCCTTCAACCGTTCGCTGATCACGGCTTCATCTTCGGGCGCATAGGTCGGTTCATCGGAGGCGCCCGCCTGCGTACCCACCTTGGTGAACACGCGCGGACGCGATGCCACGAACTCCGGTTCGAGAGCATCGGTGAGGACAATGCCATCCATGTCTTCCGGGATCGGTTCGCCGAGCAGATAGAGAACAGTCGGCGTCACGTCCATGAGCCGCGCGCCTCTGATCTCACTGCCCCCGGCAATCATCGGACCCCGGATCGCGAAGATGCCGTACTCGCGATGACTGCCGCTTCTGCCGGCATAGTACTCCATCGCTCCCGGTGCGTCGATAGGGAGTCGCTCGATCGAGGCTGAACCAGTCGCCTGACGTGAGGACCGCCCTTGATAGGCGTAGCCGCCCGGCGTCCGCGTCACGACCAGGAGATCGGGGCTCCGGTCCACGTACGGTCCCTCGTAAATGTCGTCGCGATGCAGGACGTTCTCGACGACCTTCTGGCCCGTATCCGGATCGGTCCAGGCGAGCAGACGCTCGCGCAGCTGGCTGACGACCTCGTCGTATTCCGAGCCCGGCGCGACGATTCCGTCGGGCTCCCGTCCCTTCACGTTGATCCAGATGTTCTGGAGATAGGGCACTTCCTCGCTGAAGGCCCGGGTCCTGGACCAGTCGATCCCCGCGAAGCGAAGGTACGACTCCATCCGATTCGCGATCCACGGACGTCGTCGGAAGATGTGGGTCCTGACCGCCTGGGGAAGGAACTGCAGCCCCCAGCTCTTGGCCCGATTGACGAGGCGGTAGCCCATCCGCGGCGTCGCGTCCCGGCCCCCTTTGAACGCCAGGAACCCCTCCTCGGCCAGCCAGTTGTTCATGTAGATGATCCGGTCGCCCGATCCGCCGAATCCATGATCCGACACGAGCATCCGAACGCTGTCGTCCGGGCAGGCCTCCAGAAGCATCGGCAACATCTCGTCCAGCTTGGCGTAGACGTGGTACATCGCGTCGGCCACGCGATCCTCCGCGGACGGCGTGTACAGGGGGCTGTCCGGGTCCGTGAACCGCCAGAAGTTGTGCCCCACCCGGTCGGACTCCCCGAACAACACCATGAACAGATCCCAGGGCTCGCGCTCGAGGAGATACCTGGCCGTCTTCCCCTTTCGATCCAACGTGTCCAGCAGCAGATCGAGGGCGTCTTCGTACCGGCTGGCCTCGATCGACGGCATGATGTTGGCCGACGTGATGTACGGGCCCACGTTCTTCTGGACCTCTTCGAGCAACTCAGGCGGGTACACCGTGCTGACGTCCGGGCGACTGCCCGGCTGAGGCGCGTCGAACCCGCAGATCAACACGCCGTTGATCGGCTCGGGTGGGTAGGACACCGGCACGCCCTGGTAAGCGACACGGCGGCCCGCATCGCTCAGCAGGCGCCAGATCGTCTTGGACCGAACGCTCCGCGCGTTGGTGAACTGGATCCGGTGGGTGCCGGGAATCCGTTCGGTGAAGTCGAACACCCCATGCCGGCCGGGGGCCTTGCCCGTCACGAACGTCGTCCAGGCAGGATACGTGAACGACGGCGTCGTGGACTGCATCGGGCCCTGGGCGCTGTCCTCCAGGAACGCAGCCAGGTTCGGAAGCCTGCCCTGGCTGACCCATGGGCGGATCAGGTCGAAGGTGGCCCCGTCCCAGCCGATGACAACGACGCGATGCCCGTGTGGGCGGCTCTTCATGGTTATCCTCTTGCGTCTCCGGACGTCACGGCGCCGGAGACCGATCATCTGACAGTGGCATGCCTACTCGATGTACCCCAGATCCGACAGGCGCTGCTCAATGATCTTCGCGTCGCGCTCGCCGTATCCTTCTATCTCGGTGTCCTGACCCTCGTCATCCGCCGAGGGGGGGGGCTCAACCGCACGGTCGATGGGAATCACGCCGGCGACGATCTCCTCGAGCGTCTGCCCGTCCATGTCGTCGGGCACGGGCAACCCGAGAAGCGCCAGCGTCGTCGGGGCGACGTCGATCAGGTCGGCCGGGGGGCGCTCTGCGCTGTCGAGCGAAGCGAGCTGCGGACCGGAGGCCACCAAGACACCGTCCCGGCGATGGACGCCGGTGATGTCCCGGCCTGGAACCACCGGTCCGGTGCTGTAGAACACCGACGGCTCTGATCCATACTTGGGGTGGGACTTGGTCATCATGAAGAGCGGGTCCTCCCACCAGTTCAGGATCAGATCCGGTGCCATGGCCATGTGTTCGCCGTGGTACACCTCGTCGCCCCGGTACACCCACGGGATGACCTGTTCCCCCGTCTTGGGATCTCTCAAGGCCGTCAGGATCTCGGTCACCTGCGCGCAGGCCCGGTCGTATTGCTCCCCCGGCGACACGGTTCCGTTCGGGAAGCGATCACGGCGGTTGATCCAGACGCACGGCGACAACGTGTAGCCTTCGTAGGCGAAGGCGGTCGTCTGCGCCCAATCGACCGGGGGCAGGCCCAGCGATTCGATCCCCGTCCGCCCGGCGGGGAGCCACCTGGCCAACCTCGCCTTTTGCTTGGCACTGAGCGTCCGACGCAAAAACCCATCGAACCGGGAGACCGCATCGGCAATGAACGTGCCCTTGGTCGGCGCCCAGGTCAGCAGCCCGGCCTGTGCAAGGATGTTGTTGATCCGCACGCGCGGCCCGCGAACCGGGCCGGCGCCATGGTCCGACAGGAGCATCACGTTGGCGTCCGGGAAACGTTCCAGCAGACGAGCCAGCTCTGCGTCGCAGTGCGTGTAGACTTCTTGAATTGCGTCCCGAAACAGCGTGACCTCGCGCGAGTCCGGGCCGGGATGATCGGGCGCCTCGGGGTCCATCAAGTGCCAGAAATGATGCTGCACTTGATCCGTGGCGTTGTAGACGAGCATGAGCACGTCCACCGCCTCTCGTCGGATCATCGCCGTGGTGATGTCCGTTCGGCGCGTCTCGATCCGCTTGAACTCGTCAAGTGCCTCCCTGCGACCGGCGTCGCCCTTCATCGAACCCAGGTGGCGATTGTCGATCCGGTACGGGCCCACTTCGGCCTGGACCTGCTCGAAGAGGTCCGCCGGCTCGGCGATCCCGCTGTGCTCGTCCGGAGCGTCCAGCCCGCTGACGAGGAACCCGTCGATGGCCCTTGGCGGGTACGTCATCGGGACGTTGACGCAACCGACACGGAGTCCCGCGCGATTCAGCAGGGAGAGCAGATCTCCCCCGCGATCTCTGCGATAGCCGCCATGCGTGTATGCGAACTTGTAGCTGCCCTCGCGAGGCGTGACGAAATCAAAGAGCCCGTGCTTGCCCGGGTTCTTCCCGGTCAGGAAGCTCGACCAGGCACAGGCCGTCACCGGGGGGATCGTCGATCGCAGATGACGGCCGCTGCCGGATCGGATCAGCCGCTCCACGGTGGGCAGCTTGCCCGCACGGACGAACCGCTCTAGCAGCTCGGGCGTCGCGCCGTCCCAGCCAATCAGCAGGAGCACCGGATGACGATCGGGATCAGCACCTACGTCCTGCAACGCCTCATCTCCAGCCTATGGCACACGTCGCTTCCTGTGGTTCCGAAGTACCTGTCGGCCCGGCGATCTGCGCCTACCTGTCCAAGAACCTGACACGTTCACAGCAGCATGAAGCCCCCGACGTCTTCCAGCACTTCTGTCACCCCTGCTCCGTGGGAAGGGGTACGATCACGAGACGCCTCTGCCCCTCTGTGTCCTCGTTGATTTCCAGACGGCGCCAGAGGAGCCACGCCCAGGGGTTCTGATGAACGAGCTCGTCGAGTTGTTCGGCATAAGTCCGCACGGCCTCCTCGATCGATTCGGGCGAATCATCCTTGCAGTAGAAAGGCGGACGGAAGACCAGACGATGCTTCCAGAGGCTCACCGACCAGCAGAACACGTTGACGATCGGTGCACCGGTCGCCGCGGCCAGTCGCGCCGGCCCCGACGGGAATGCGATCTTGCCTCCCAGGAAGGGCACCTCCACGTAGCGTTTGGTTGCGATGCCATCGCCGGCAATCCCAACGAGCGCGTTCTTGCCCAGCAGGTCCACGATCGTCTTGAACGTAGCGCCCGGAACGTGGTGGATGGCCTTCACGCCGCCCGCTTCCTCGACCCTCGCCCTTTCCCGATTCAAGGCCCGGATCACCCACTTGTAGGCTTGGCCCTCGTCAATCTCCTCGTGGTGGACGTGCGTGTAGGTGTCGTAGCCGGTGATCGCCTCGACGGCAGGCATGACCATCCTGAGCAGCCCGAAATGGAACCCGACCACCAGGGCGCCTTTGCCCTGCGCCAGCGCGGCATCGACGTGCTCAAACCCCTCCATGTGATAGTACCGCGCCATGAATCGCCGACCGCGCGCCGTACAGTGAAGCTGCCACTCTGTGAACAACTGGTGTTTCACCCCAAGGTGGCGCCGAAAGACACGATTGACCTTCAGGTCAGGCCGGACCTGAGGGAGGATTCGCGCAAGCGTTTCGCGGATCCGGTTGGAGGCGCTTGGCAAGACGAACAGCCAGTTAACGAGAGACAGCCCACGCGACAACGCGAGCGCACAGCGAGGCCCCAGTGCCCGCAGGAAGGCTGCGTGGCCAACATACAAATACCATACGGCCATGTTCCGGATGAATCTTCTTATCATGCCGAGAATCAATCTCCATAGGGCTATTTGGACCAGATGTGCCCTGCAAAGACCGCGCCCTGTTTGCCTTCTCATCGGCGCCGGTTCGCGGTCAGTCTAGTCCTTGCCGAGAATTACCGCAAGGTCTGTTGAGCTCTGGAGGCCAGAATCCGCGGCAAACCATTACAAAAAAGGAGCTTAGCGTTCCCATTCGCTCCCCCCCTGGCCGACGGCCCCTTCCGGCTCGCCCGGGCGAGGCGGGGACCGTGGCGGGGGGGCGTCCGGCGGGGGATTTGACCGATCTGCCCCCCCGTCGATACAATCCAGCCCAGTTGGGGGCCCTGACCGCGTTGGTGTGTGGGGAACATGAGCCGCATCCACGCCCTGTCCGATTCGCTGATCAACAAGATCGCCGCCGGAGAAGTGATCGAGCGCCCGGCCAGCGTCCTCAAGGAGCTGCTGGAGAACGGGGTGGACGCCGGCGCGACGCGGATCGACGTCACGGTCGAGGACGGCGGGAAACGGCTGGTCCGGGTGGCCGACGACGGCTGCGGCATGACCGAGGCCGAACTCGCCCTGGCCGTTCAGCCCCACACGACCAGCAAGATCGCAACCGAAGACGACCTGTTTAACATTGGCACGATGGGGTTCCGGGGCGAGGCCCTGCCGAGCATCGCGAGTGTGTCGCAGCTTCGCATGGTCTCCCGCGTGACCGACGATCCGGGCGGCCACGAGATCAGCGTCTCCGGAGGCCAGGTCGAGGGCCCCAAACCCGTGGCCGCGCCGCCCGGCACGACGGTCGAGGTCCGCGAGCTGTTCTTCAACGTGCCCGCCCGGCGGAAGTTCCTGCGGACGACCAACACCGAGATGAACCATCTGACAGAACAACTGGTCCGCATCGGGCTGGCTTATCCGCACGTCCACCTGACCTGCACGAACAACGGCCGACGGACGCATGACTTGCCGACCTGCGGCGACGCCAACGTCGGACGCGCCCTGCGACGGCGTATCGGCGATCTGTTCAGCCCGGAGTTGGCGGCTGCGTCGATCGAGATCGATCGTCGCGAACGGGGGCTGCACGTGTTCGGCTGGGTTGCGCCGCCCAACCACACGCGAGGGACGGCTGCCTGGCAGTACACGTGGCTGAACGGGCGGTTCATTCGCGACCGATTCGTCCAGCACGCCATCCGCGAGGCGTATCGAGGTCTGTTGCCGGAGGGACGATTCCCGGTCGTGTTCCTGTTCCTGGAGACCGACCCGGCGGACGTGGACGTCAACGTACACCCCACGAAGATCGAAGTGCGATTCCGCGATTCGAACCTCGTGCATTCCCAAGTGTTGGCAGCATTGCGGGAGACCTTTCTCAGTCGCGATCTGACGCCGAGACTGGATCAGACGCGGCTGGACGATCGTCCGTTTGCGGGGCATGGGTCGTCGGCAGCGGCGGAGGGGACGGTCGGGCCTATGGGGAGGGGCCGCCTTGGCGGAGGGGGTGGATCGCCTCCGCCATCGCCCGCCGAACAGCAGCAGATCCGGGAGGCGCTGGCAGATCTGCTCAAGCAGACGCCCCCCGCGCCAGGCCGACCCGTCGCCGCCGGCGCCGGGCTCCCAGAGGCCGACCGGATCGAGCCAGAGCCTGCCCGGCCGGTTCCACCGGACCCGTCGTCCGGCGCACAGGCGGTTCAGTTTCACAACACGTATCTGGTCGCCGAGACCGAGGACGGCCTGATCATCGTGGACCAGCACGCGCTGCACGAGCGGATCATCTACCAACAGCTCGTGGATCGCATCGGGTGCGGGAAGCTGGAATCGCAGCGACTGCTCCTGACCGAGACCGTGGACGTCACGCCGACCGAACTGGCCTGCCTGGAGAGCTTCGCCGAGCTGTTCGACCGACTGGGGCTCGACCTAGAACCGTTCGGCCCCACGACGGTGGCCATCCGGGCCATCCCCGCTGCGCTCAATGACGTTGACGCCGCAACCTGGGTCTCGCAGGTGCTGGCGCGACTGGCCGACAAGCCGGACCAAACCGCGACCGACGAGTTCATCCACGAGCTGCTTGACATGATGGCCTGCCGGGCGGCGGTCAAGGCGGGCGAGCCCCTGGCCCCCGAAGAGATCCAGTCGCTGCTGGCCCAACGGACGGTCATCGAGAAGGGCAGCGCCTGCCCCCATGGCCGACCCACCACGCTTCGGCTGACGCTTGGCGACCTGGCCAGGCAGTTCAAGCGGACATAGTCAGGCCTGCCCCCCGGTCCCGGGCGGGGGTGGCAGCGGGGGCGGAGTGCCCGAGTGCCTGGTCCAGGAGCCGGCGGGGTTGATGGTTCGGCCCGTAGCCGCTACGATCCAGAATCTGTATTGGCTGGAGGTCGTCGTATGCCAGTCGTGGTTCTGGCGGCATGGATGGGATGTCTCCAAGCAGGTCTGACTGCCTCGGCATCGGGCGGGCAGGCCGCGCCGGCGGTCCGTCTGGACCGGTCGCGATACATGGGGGTCGACCAGATCAAGCGCGGCATGACCGGCATCGGCCGGACGGTGCTTAAGGACGCCGAGCTGTCCGAATTCAAGGCGACGGTCGTCGACGTGATGCGCAATTGGGCGCCGAAGCAGCACGTGATCCTGGTCCGCTGTACGGGCGCGAATCTGGAGCACTCGGGCATCATCCGAGGGATGAGCGGCTCGCCGATCTACCTGCAAGACCCGTTGGACGGCGGCAAGCTGAAGATGATCGGGGCGATCGCCTACGGATGGCGATGGAACAAGGACCCGATCGGCGGCGTGCAGGCGATCGAGCAGATGCTGGCCGTCGAGGGGTTCCGCGGCAAGGGCAAGGCCGCCGCATCGAAGAAGACCAGGACCGGCCGCGCCGGCCATGGGGCAGGCCGGATTCAGACCGAGCTGCCCGGCAAGCCGAACAGGGATGCAGACAGTCGCTACGCCATGGTGGGCTTCACCGCCCCAGTCCTCCAGAAGCGGTCCCCCACGCGTCACCGGACAGATCGCTTCGGAGACCTCGAGCCCTTGATGACGCCGCTGATGGTCGGCGGGGGCAACCGCGCGGCGATGGCGTATCTCACAGAACAGCTCGAAGGCACGCGACTGGCCCCGGTTCGGGTTGGGGCCGCCGGCCAGGGCAATGGCGGGGCGGCGCCGGACAAGCTCGTGCCCGGCGGGAGCCTGGTCATTCCGTACCTGATCGGCGACATCGACATGGCCGGCGTCGGGACGGTCACCGAGGTGGTCGGCAATCGGATCCTGGGGTTTGGCCATTCGATGACGTCCGAGGGCCCGGTGGAACTGCCGATGGCGACGGGGCGGGTTCACACGGCCATCCCGATGCTGTCGGCGAGCTTCAAGCTGGCTTCGGTGGGCAAGCTCGTCGGCACGCTGACCGGCGATGAGGAGACGGGCGTCTGCGGCGTGGTGGGCCCCGTCGCACGGATGATCCCGGTGAAGGTGGCCGTCCACGACCCGCACGGAACACATGCCTACCGGTACCAGGCCATGCATCATCGTGAGATGACGCCGTGGATCATCGGGGCGGGCCTGATGATGAGCGTGCTGGCCCACCGGGACCTGCCCGAAGAGCACACGATCCGCCACGAGCTGTCGGTGGAATACGAGAAGCTGGGGCGGTTCGCGGTGGCCAACGTATCCAGCATGCGCTCGTTGTGGGAGGTCCGCAGCGACCTGACTGAACCCATGAGCATGCTGATGGACAATCAGTTCGGCCGCGCCCGCGTGACGGGGATCGAGACGACCGTCACCGTCGAGGCGAAGGCGTCGGCGATGTCGATGGAGCGCGTCGAGCTGATCCGCTCCCGGTTCAAGCCTGGCGAGACGGTCGAGGTGGCAATTCGATGGCGGCCTTACCGGGCGGAGCCGTTCGTGCGGCGGTACACGATGCAGCTGCCGACCGACCTGCCCGACGGGGCCTACGAGCTCCAGGTGGGATCGGGCCGATCGCACCTCATGGGGATGCGTATGGAGAAACCGCACCTGTTCCGCGCCGAATCGATGGCCGACATGATGTCAGCCGTGCGGCGGATCGGATCGGTGCGAATGGACCGCGTCTACATGCGGCTGCGAATCAAGCGGGGCGGCCTGGCCATCGGCAAGACCGAGATGCCGGAGCTGCCGTCGTTCCGCCGACAGATATTCAATGAGGCCAAGCTCCGTGCAGTGGCGAGCTACGCCGAACCGATCGTGGTCGAACATCCCGTGCCCTTCGTCGTCAGTGGCGAGCAGCGATTCGCCATCACGGTGGACCGACGGGCGGATCAGTAGACCCCGAAGCCCCGAGGTGGGGCTGGACGTGAGCGCTTCAAGGACATCGAACGCATGAGATCGCTTCTCGCCAAGATTGCCTTCACGTTGGTCTGCCTGTCGTGGGCGATTCCCCTACCGGGCGTCACGGTCAAGACGTGGGAAGAGGACGAGCCCGAGGAGTTCGAGAAGGGCAAGTGCGAACAGACCGTGATCTCCTCGCTGGGCAGGATCCTGCTCGGCCGGGAGGAGACGGAGGTCCTTCAGGCCGACGACCAGGTGGATTTCGTGAATGCGCTGGCGTTGGGGCCGGACGGCGTGATCTACGCCGCCACGGGTCCCAACGGGTTGATCTACCGCATCGATGACGACAAGGCGAAGGTGCTGTGCAAGATCAAGGAGGCGGCGAACTTGTTCTCGCTGCTGATCGCCCCGGACGGTGGGGTCCTGGTCGGCACGGGCGGCGAGGTGGGACGCATCTACAAGGTGTCTCGGACCGGGGAGGTCAGCCTGTGGTTTGATCCGGATCGGACCGTACCGGCGCTGCCCAAGAAGAAGGCCGGGACTGACGAAGGCCCCGACCTGCCGGCCGACAAGGCGGACAAGAAGAGTGCCAAGGCCGCCCGGCCCGCCGCCAAGGTACAGGGAGTCACAACCACCCGGGCGACACCGACCACCAAAGTCACGAAGGGGACAGTGACGACAACGACAACGGCCGCGACGACGGCGTCCGGCCCGGCCACGACGCGCGCGAAGCGTTCGAAGGTCAACTACATCTGGGCAATGGCCCGCGGCGCAGCGGGACAGGTCTACGCGGCCACCGGTGCGGAGGGCTGGCTGTTGGAGATCAGCCCCGACGGCAAGAAGGCCCGCGTCGTGTTCGATTCGAAGGAGACAAATCTCCTGTCGCTGGCGATCGGCAAAGACGGGCGGCTGTATGCGGGCAGTGACAAGAAGGGATTGGTCTACCGCGTCGACCCCGAGCCGGGCAAGGCCTTCGTGATGTACGACACGGGCGAGTCGGAGATATCGGCCATTGCCCTGGATGCGGCTGGCAACGTCTACGCAGCCACGGCCGCCGCCGCCGCCGCACGTCCGGGCAAGACGGCGAAACCCAAGCCCGCGGGCCGACCGGGTTCGGGAGCGACGTCGGTCACTGCCAAGAAAGGCAAGGCGGGCGCGGCGCCCGGCATCCGCTCCGTCGGCAAACCGGTTCCTTCGGGGCGTCCTCCCAGCGGCAAGGGCCCAGAGGCGAAGGGAGACGGCAACGCCGTCTATCGGATCGCCCCGGACGGCATGGTGACCGAGGTCTTCCGTGAACCGGTGATGATCCTCGACATGGTCGAGGCCGACGACGTGCTGTACCTGACGACGGGCAACGAGGGACGCGTCTACCAGGTCCGACCGGACACCGAAGAGCAGATCTCGCTGGCCAAGGTCAAGGACAAACAGGTGACGGCCGTTGTGCGGACCAAAGCCGGGCGGATCTACCTGGGCACCTCCAACAAGGGCCGCGTGGTCAAGCTGTCGTCGGGGTTCGCCGCCAGAGGGACCTTCGTCTCGACGCCTCTCGACGCCAAGCAGATCTCGCGGTGGGGCCGGCTGCTGTGGGAGGGAGAGCTTCCGGCCGGCACGGGGTTGAGCGTAGCCACGCGATCGGGCAACGTGTCCGATCCGGAGGAAGGGACGTGGGACACCTGGTCAAAGGAATTCGATGCCCGGCAGGGCGCGCAGATCCCCTCGCCCAGTGCCAGGTTCATCCAGTACCGACTGACGCTGACGACGAAAGACGCCAAGCAGACCCCGAAGGTGCGGGTGGTCGAGCTGGCGAGGCAGTCGAGCAACCTGCCGCCCAAGGTGACGGCCGTCGAGGTCGGAAACGTCTTGCGAGCGGGGAGGAGTAAGGGCGGGTCGTCGTCCTCCTCGGGAACACCCCCTCCCCGACCGCTCCCGCCGGGCACGACGCTGTCCACGCGAATCGTCAAGTGGAAGGCGCAGGACCCCAACGGCGATCGGATGCTCTACGACATCTACTTCCGGATCGTGGGGCACAAGCGGTGGATCCTCCTGAAGGAGGACAACAAGACGCCCGAGCTGAAATGGGACACCAGCAAGGTGGCCGACGGACGGTATGAGATTCGCGTCGTGGCCAAGGACGCGCCGAGCAACCCGCCACTGACGGCCCTGTCCGACGACCGCATCAGCGACATCACGGTCATCGACAACAACCCGCCTGCGATCGGGCCGGTCAAGACCGAAAAGGCGGGCAAGGGCCGGGTCCGCGTCCGCGCCGTCCTGGCCGACAAGCACTCGCCGATCACCGCCGCCCACCATGCGGTGGACAGCCACGACAAGTGGGTGGCTGTCTTGGCGGAGGACGACTTGTTCGACGGGTTGCGCGAAACCATCAGCTTTGAGTTGGAGGACCTCGAGCCGGGCGAGCACGTCGTGACGATCCGAGCTCGTGACGCGGAGCACAACTGGGGCTATACGACCGTTGGGGTCGATGTCGATAAGTAACGAAGGTGCCGTTTTCGACAGGGTAGTGTATCGGCTACCGGAACGAGACGGGCTGACGAAAAAGGGGAGGCAGTCGAGATGCACTACCCGCACAGAATCAGTAAGATCAAGAAACTGCGCCGGCATGGGTTCCGGGCGCGGATGCGGACCTCAGCCGGGCGGGCGATCATCAAACGGCAGCGCCGGCGGCGCATCAAGGGACGGGTGTAGCGGAACAAAACGTCGAAACGCCGAAAAGTCGAAACGTCGAAACCTGGAAAATGGCGCGGGCGCGGGGCACCAGAGCGACGTCGCTGTGGTGGAAGTGTAGGTTGGCCGGTTGGAAACATGAGGATGGAAGCATGACCAGATCGGCACGGTTCATTCTGGTATTGAGCGGCCTGATGGTGACCTCCTTGGCCGGCGGCTGCGACGTGTGGTGGTGCCTGCTGGATCTCTACGCAGGCGGGTCGTCAAACCTGAACTACCTGCAGCAGATGGTCGGGACCACGCCGGTGGCGGTGAAGCGTCAGCCGAGCTATCTGGCCGTCAGCCCCGACGGGCGGTACGTGGCCGTCGCGTCCTGGGGGGGGAACGCGGATCCAAACGGATCCGTGTCGCTGTTCCCCACCGATCCGAACGATCCCGACGACCCCAACAACGTCACGTCGATCACGGTGGGAGACCGTCCGTACGGTCTGACCTGGCTGAACGACCTCACGCTGCTGGTCTGCAACGAGGGCCTGGCCGGCACGGGCGGCGACGCGACACTGAACCTGATACAGTTCTACCGGGACACCGACGACCCGAGCGATCCGAACTACTCCCTCCGCGGACTGGGAGACCCGAACAAGTACGACGTCTCGAGGGTAGGCTCGGCGGACCCGAATTACAGCGATTTCCTTGCGTCACCGAGTGAAGCGGTGGCCTTGCCGGGGGGCGGCGGGCTGGCAGGCATCGGCGTGTTCGTCTCGGTGCGGTTCGACGGCGCCGTGCTTTGGGTGTCGGACGTCACCGGGGCTGCTCCCACGGTCTACCGGATCCTGACGGACCCGGCCGACGGCATCGACGAGCCGCGAGGCATCGACACAGACAGCAGCGGCAGCAACCTGTGGATCTGCAATTTCGGCAGCGGGGCGAACAACCGAACCGCGCTGGACCTGGTCAAGGAGCTCATCGCAGCCCAGTTGAACCTCTTCAACGGCGCGTTCGACGACCTGGACGCGGCCGCCCGAGCGGAACTGGAGCAGACCCTCAGTGACGCCCAGCAGTGGTTGACCGACAACGCCGACCCCGACGGGCGCGTCCCCCTGCGCTGGCCCGAGCCCGACGAAGGCCCGGACGGAAATGCCGTTGACGAAGCAACGGATCTAAGCGCCGACCTGAGGGCCTACAACACCCGCTCAGCCTGCCCGAACCCCGATCCGAACCACTGCGCTCATCCTCCTGAGGACTGGGCGCAGCGGCCGACGGCCGGATGGCCTGCAGATCCCAACGTCGATCCCAACGGGATCGACCCGAACGTCGTCGACCCGAACACCATCGACCCGAACACCGACGATCCAAACTCGCTTAACCTCCACGATCCTGACCGCCGTTATCTCTACGCGAGCGACGACCCCAATGTCGTCACCATCTCGAGCATCCTCAACCGGGACGCCGACGAGCAGGGCGAGGTAACGGTCTTCAACACCCAGAAGATGGAGGTCGACGCGCGGATCCCGGTTCCGCCTCGGCCTCGAAGCGTCCGCCTCACGCCGGACGGCGCATTGGCGGTGGTGACGTGCTCCGGCAACGACGGGCTCACGGGATATGTGGTCGTGATCAGCACGGGGAGCAGGACCGTCACGGCCGAACGCGCGTTGCCCTTCGTCCCCGCCCTGGTCCGGATCCACCCGCTCGGCAGGCGGGCCTACATCGGCGGGTGGCGGGGCAATCAGATAGCCGTCCTCAACCTGGACACGGCGTGCGTCAATCCCTTGCTCCTGGGATGCGACACGACGGTCTACACCACGATCCAGCGCCCCGCGGCCATCGACGTCTCTGGCGATATCGACGTGCTGTGGGCGGCAACGTTCCAGAACCACCAGGTGGTTCAGCTCGACATCTTCGAGGGCACCATTCGCATCGGCGACTAGCGGGATGATCTGGCGTGCGGGCCGGTGCCCCCGGGTCACTCGGGCAGATCGAGATCGATGACATACACCTGTCGCTGCGGTCCGTGCGCCGAGTCGAAGCAGATCTGTCGGCCGCTCGGGCTCCATCGCGGGTGGAGGTCGCATCGGACCGACTTTCGGCAGGTCGCCGGTTGCGGATACAAGCCGAGCACCCGGTACATACCCGTCTTCATGTCGTACAGCAGGAGCTGCTGGAGGCGCCGCGTCGTCTTCGGATAGCTGTCCGTGATCATCCATCGGCCGCAGGGCGAGACGCAACAGTGCCCGTCGTAATCGAGCACGCCGCCGCCCAGTCGCTTGAACCCCTTCTGGCCGTCCTCAAACAGGTAGTGACCGACGCGGCCGCGCATTTCAGCCCGAAACGTGGCCAGGATCCGGCGGGGTGACGCCCAATCGAAGTGCGAAACACCGCTCCACGGCGGCAGGACGCATCGCAGGTCGCCTCCGTCCAGGCCGGCCGTGAACATCATCGTGTGCCACCCCTTGCTGCGCCGAACCAACGCCAGAAACCGCGTCGCGTCCGGGTTGATCAGCACGTGGTTGACCCACAACTCGCTCTCCATATAGGGGCGTAGCGGGCGGCGCCGATAGAACTGATCGAGCGAGACGATCAGCTGGCTGGCGCCCGTCGCCAGGTCTACCCGCCAGACACCATCGTCGTCGGGATGGAGATCACGCGCGGTGCGATCCGTCGTCCCCGCCACGCCCACCACTTTCCGGATTCGCCCCATGCGGGCGAAGTTGACGGCAAGGCCCACCTTCCCCGACCGGGCGACCGCGGCGAGCGGCCGATCGATGACCCTTCGCTCCCGACCCGTCGAGACATCGACGATGACCGACACGAGCCGGCCGTCGCGTCGATCGTTGAAAACGATGTGACGGTCGTCGAGCCAGTGAAGCATGCACCCTTGCTGGAAGTTCCACGCCCGGGTCCGCGTCAGGGGCCGCCATTTGGCGCTGGCCACGTCGATCAGGCCGATGGTGGCCGGCTCCCCGGGTTCGGGGAGGCGGTCCTGGAACTCGGTCTCCAGGCCCACCATCGTCGTTTCACTCGGGTTCCATGGACTGACGCCGTAGTAGCCGAAGAAATGGTGCTTCGGACCCGCCGTGACCGGGCGGGCCTGGCCGAACCGAACGCCGGGATGGACGCGATCGCCCTCGCCCGGCTCGTGCGCGACGGGACGGAACGCAAGCGGACCGGGCGAGCTCGCCGACAACACGCAGAACGACAGCTGAATTGCGATTCCTGGGGAAATGCTCAAACCCATGGGCTTCTGCGTCCTGCACGTCGGCCCTAGGGCAACGGCACGACGACGTCCTTCTTGAGGGCCGGGATCGGGATGGTGACGGTCTTCGCCTTGCGAGGCGGCGCGTTGCGGTAGCGATAGACCTGCAACGCGACCCTGTCCCAAGCCGGATCTTCACACTTCAGCGGGAAGCACCCGATGCGCTCGAACCGCGTTTCGTCCGTCAGCAGCTCGCGCAGCACGCGCGACGCCGCGTCGCGCCAGTCCGGGGCGGCCTCCTCCGACATGCCGGGCCACTGCGACTCGATCACCACGTACCGGATCCCGTACTGGTCCAGCAGCTCGAGGATGGCTTCGGGCGTGCCGCGATGCGTCTGATGCCGCCACCGACCCCGGGCCGCCCGAGAGTAGAGCATCTTGCTGCCGCGGAACGTGATGATCCGACCGGCCGCCTGCGGGTGGGTCCGCACATCGAACACGAACTGGCCCTCGCGAACGCCATCCATCAAGACGATATCCGCATCGCCTCGATCGACCAACAGCTGCACCGCGGCCCCGTAGTCGGGCAGGCGTCGGGCGGGTTCCACCATCCCGGCCACGAGCTGGTAACCAATCAGGCCCGCCAACGGAATGACGCCCAGGGGGATTCGCCCCACCTTGCCGATGAGCGACCATCCTCGCCCGGCCAGCAATGCGGCCGCCGGCAGTGCGAAGAAGAAGTAGCGCGGCTCCTTCCAGGCAATCAGCGTGTGCTGGACCCAGAGCAGGATCAACCACAGCAGTGCGAAGCGCCCGCCGCGCCACTCCCACCGGATAACGATGATCGCCAGCCCCAGCACCCAGGCGACCAGGAACGGCCAGCCGAAGACTCTGTCGAACCACCCGAGGTATCGCGTGTAGTTCTCGAGTGTCCCCAGGTGCGCCCACGGCGGCCGCCCGGACACCAGGAACCGGCTGAGGTCGGCATAGCGACTGCTGACGCGATCGTATAATCCCAGGAACACCAGGATAATCATCGCCGCGGCCGCGACCATCATGACCATTCGTAGGTCGTTCTCGTGGCGCCTGTTGCGGGCCCCGGGCGGCCAGTTCTGACGGACGGCCGCCACCACGCTAACGCTCAGCAGGTGAGCCAGGAACAGCAAAAGCAGAAACACCGTGGTCTGTTTGGTCAGGACCGCCACCGTCGTGGCCAGCCCGCCCAGGATCGCCCAACGCCACGACGGCCGGTGGTACCACGCCTGATAGCACCCCGCCGCCAGGATCGCCATGGCCAGGGCAGGCCACTCCAGCATCACATCGCGGAGCCAGGTCACCCCGAACGGCGCGGTCGCAAGGAGCCCGGCGGCCAAGCATGCGGCCGGCCGGCCGTAAAGCCCCACGCCAAGCCAGTAGAGGGCCAACACCGCCACCACCGCCATGGCTACCACCGTCCCGCGGGCCACCCCCTCGCTAATCCCGAACAGCGCGTACGCACACAGCTCGACAATCGGATGGAACGGCGGGTAGTAGACGATGAGCCCCAGGCAGGGATAGCGGGCGAAGTAGGCTGAGGCCCACGATTCCAGGTCCTTCTCCGGCGGGTAGGCCCGGGCCAGGTCATACAGCATCACCCCGTCCATGGCGTGCTGCGGCGCGTCGGACCAACTGAATCCTCCGACACCGATCTCCTTGCACCCGAGCGCAACGACCATGGCCGTCAGGACCACCACGGCGACCCCGTCGACGGCACGGTGGCTGGATCGATCGTTTGGCGACTCGGTGGATTCCTCCCGAGACCGGCGACTGCGGTTCTGTTGCCTCGGTCCCGCCATACCGCAGGACTCCCTAGCGGCGAAGGTATTGGGCGAATGGAGCCGTCACGTCGGCCATTGGAAATCGACCACCTGCAGCTCGACGCTCCGTCGTCCGTTGAACTCGTTCAGGATCGGCTCGAAGGCCAGTCGACACCTGCGATGGTCCCGCAAGGCCTGTTGGCATTTAGCCAGTCCGAACGCGATGCCCCGGCGAACCGTCTGGTCCTGCCGAACCGCCAACTGCAGATGATCGCCGCCCTTTCCGACGGCCCTCGGCTCACCCGCCAGCTCGACCCAGGTGGTGGCCCACTTCGGTCTGGGGTTGAGAGAACCGAACGGCCCCAGCCGCTTGATGTCGTTGACCACCGGCTCGGTCATCTCGTCGAGGTGGACCTCACCCTCCAGCCGAACGCGGCCCTGGAGATCCGCCGCCGTCAGCGTGGTGTTGGCGTGCGCGATGAAGGCCTCGGCGAACGCGTCCACGGCGTCCGACCGGATCCGGAGCCCCGCCGCCATCGCGTGCCCGCCGTAGCTGATCAAGTGCTCTTTGCACCGCGCCAGCCCCTCGTGCATCGCGAAGTTCCGCACACTGCGGGCCGATCCCTGCCCCGTCTCCCCGTCCAACCCGATCAAGACGGCCGGCCGATTAAACGCATCGACCAGCCGCGAGGCGACGATGCCGATCACGCCGACGTGCCACCCCTCCCGTGCCAAGACGATGGCCCGTCGGTTCAGACCATCCATGCCCGACGCGACCACCATCTCCCGGGCCTGAACCAACAGCTTTCGCTCTAGCGACTGCCGTTGACGGTTCTGCTGACCGAGGTACAGCGCGATCTCGCGGGCGCGGGTCTCATCGGCGCGGGTCAGCAGCTCCACGGCCAATCGGGCGTGCCCCATTCGCCCGATCGCGTTGAGGCGCGGCGCGAGCACGAACCCCACGTGATAGCTCTCCAGCTTCGCCCCGCTCAGCCCGCTCTCCTCGATCAAGGCCCGGATTCCCGGCAGCCGACAGTGCCGCAGCCCCAGCAAGCCGTAGCGGGTCAGCGCGCGGTTCTCGCCGAGTAGCGGCACGACGTCGGCGATCGTCCCCAACGCCGCCAGACACGTCGCGTCAAGCAACAGCTCGCGGAAGCTCTCGGAGACCCGGCCCGCAAACCCCGGGGTCAATCGCTGGGACAGCGCCCAGGCCAACTTCATCGCGACCGCCGATCCCGCCAGATGCGGGTTACCGTAGTCGCCCAGCTGCGGATGAACGATCACGTCCGCTTCGGGCATGACCTCGGGCAGGACGTGGTGATCGGTGATGATCAGGTCCATGCCCAGCTCACGCGCCCGCCGGGCCTGATCGCACGCGGTGATGCCGCAGTCCACCGTGACGAGCACCTGGGTCCCCTCAGCCGCCAGCCGCTCGATCGCCTCATCGTTCAGGCCGTACCCCTCTTCGATGCGGTGCGGAACGTAGTACCCGCAGTCGGCCTCCGCGGCGTGCAGGCAGTGCCACAGGATCGCGATGCCCGTCATTCCGTCGACGTCGTAGTCGCCGTAGATGACGATCCGTTCGCGCCGCCGGACCGCCTCGGCGAGGCGATCGGCGGCAGCGTTCACGCCCGTCAACGTTTCAGGGGGGAGCAGATCACTGAGTTGAGGATCGAGGAACCGCCGGGCCTGCTCGATGCCCTCTAGCCCGCGGTTGTGCAGGACCTGTGCGACGACGGTCGCTATCCCCAACCGCGCCGCCATCTCCTGACAGCCCTGCCAGGGAGGTTCGATGATCCATCGCTTGGCAGTCTCCTGATCGCCCATCCCCGGCCGCACCTCCGTGTCGATGGCAGCTTCATTGTAACCCCAAACAGGGCGGGCTGAAAAGAAAACGGCGTCGCGCTTCGATTTTGCGCGACGCCGTGCGGTGTTTGTAGTGACGTGCCCGGTCGAGCTACAACTTGTAGGTCTTGCCGTCGAAGTCCGCGTCCGTCAGGCCGGCGTTCAGCTTGACGTTCGTGTACATGTACTGCCCGAGCAACTCCTTCCCCTTGTCGTCGGCGTAGCTGGCACACATCACCGGCAGGAGCGTCTCCTTGTCGAGGTGGTAGACCAACAGGCGATCCGGGTATTTGCCACCCTCCCCGGTGTACGGGAGCACGCGCTTGAAGATGTAGGTCGGCCGGCCGTCTACCGTACCCTCACCGGTGTACTCCAGCTCCAACTCGCCGGTCTGTTTGGCCATCACGGAGTACTTCACGATCAGATTGAGCGCGTTGGCGAAGCCGAACTGGTCGATGGTCCTGCGCGAAGCCGCCTTCGCCTCCGGCCCGTTGATGGGCATCACGATGCTGCGGACAATTAGCCGAGCGACCGCGCCGTGTGGCTCACACAGTGCGGCCGGTTGGCCGCCCTTGGTCCACTTGCCCTCGACGTAGATCACCCGTCGGGCCTTGGCCGCGTTCTTCGTCCAATGCATGTAAACGCTCTGGAGCTTCTCGCGGAACTTGACCTCCGTCTCCTGGACCTTGGTCAATTCGCCCCCCAACTGCTCCTGCTTCTGGAACGTGCAGGTGTAATCGATCACGTTCTCACGGTACCGCCGCTGGGCCTCGCGGAGCAGCTCGAGCGGCGCCTTCCGCGCCATTCGCTCGATGGTGTTCTCGATGGTCGCCTCATCTTCGACGACGGGCGTCTCGAGGTTGGCCACCGCGACGGTCGCCCCGAAACCCGGCGCCCGGGTGGGGGGATTCAGCCGCGACACCAACTCCCGGCACTGGAAACAGAACCCCACTGCCAGGCCGACCCCCACAATCACTCGAACCCGACCCCCCGAAAACCTGCGACGAATCTTCGTCATCTGGGGCACCCTCTCATCCGGCGCGATCCGGCGACGGCCTAGTGGGCGAAACGTATGGGGTATCGCCGGCATCTCGCGCAGTGGATGTACAGCGACCCCTGCGGCGTGCAACCGACGTCACAATCCGATTCAACTCATAACCGAATCAGATAAACCCTAGGACCCGATCGTTTCTCGCCCTCGTCATAGGCTCCTGACCACTAAACGTTATCGGCCAGTCCTGACAAGGGGCTTGATGGAAACTACCGGCAGCGCGCCACTGCCCGGTCCGATCGGTCCTGCGCCGCGCCTCACATTCCTATCTCGCCACACTACGACTGCATCCACGTGGCGAGATCTCCGGCAATCAAGTAGACAACAGCATAGTCAGCCGCCCCGGACGAAACAACCCCCTTTCAAGAATATTTTGTCAGCGTCCGCCCGGGTCTGTGGACTCCTCAGAGACTTGTACCCGCGATCGCGGGTCAGGTCGCAGTGCGGCAGGCGGGCCAAAACCTGAATACAAGTAACTATTGGGAAATGACTTATCGGGATATTGACTCAGAGGATCCCGGCCGCGATGAAGCCAGGACCCGGGCCGATCGGGCCTGATCGACCCCCTCAACCCACTCGGGGGGCGGCCTTTTTTTCTAGCTGGACGGCTTGGACGCCGTCGTCGGGGGGGATAGACGGTTTACCGTCTTTACCTCAAGATCCGTCAGGGCCCGGTCGATCACGGCCACATCGGCGCGGCAGGCGTGCAGCTTCGCCTCGACCTCGGACCGCTGGGGGTCGGCCGCCTCCGCAAGCTGGCGCTCTAACCAGGTTTGCCGTGCCAGGCACCGCTGCTTGGACAGCAGCAATCCCCCGCGAAACTGCAGGTAGTCGGTCAGGACCTGGTCGATCGGATCGGCAGGGGACCTGTCGTATTCCCCGGCCAGCGTCAGCTCGACGACCGCTCGCCACCGACCGTCGGGCAGCTCTTGCGTCTCGATCATGCGAAATGAACCGGTCCGGCCCTGGATGTGGATCTCGCCCGAGCGGATTTGGCCTGGCCTGGGCGCCCCGACCCCCTTGGACAGGCCGTCGCGAACGGCCCGAAGCCTAGCGGCCCGGCGAGCCATCAGACGGCGTTGGGCGGGCGACAGATCCGCCCGCTCGGACGGGTACCCTTCCCCCATCCCCCGTGCTGCGACCGCCTCGGAGGCCGGCCACCCAACCCATCCGACCGTCAGGATCAGGATCCCTCTAAGCCACTGCTTGCCAACACTGTCCCTGTACCATTGCCGGTATCTGGCAGGTTTCATCTGACACCCCGTTTTGGCCCGGAACGACGATCTTCCCGGGCTGCAAGCGTTTAGACACGTCTTGGTGCAGGGGGTTAGGCCGATTCCGGACGGCGGAGGGGCAGGCGGATCTCTACCTGGCAGCCCTCATCCGGCCGGCTTCGCAGCGAGATCGTGCCCCCCATCTCGCGGATCAATCCATGGACGACGGCCAGGCCCAGTCCGTCGTCGCCCGTGCCGTCGGACCGAACCACCTCCTTGGTGGTGAAGAATGGCTCGAAGACATGCTGCTGATCGCGCTCGTCGATGCCGCACCCGGTGTCGGTCATCTCGATGGCCACCTCCTCCCCCTCGGTCCAGAGCGAGAGGGCGAGCTGTCCGCCCTGAGGCATGGCCTCGATCGCGTTGTTGGCCAGGTTCTGCAGCACCGTCAGGAGCCGATGCCGTGGGATCTCCGACACCGGCGCGGCGTTGAGGTCTAATGCCAGGTCGATCTTCCGCTCTCTCAGGCCGGGCTCGAGCTCGTCGACGAAGTAGAGCACCGTCTCGGTCAGGTCGCTCATGTCGTCGGGTCGGCGATCGCCCTCCGCGAAGGCGAGCAGGTGGCTGCTCAGCTTGGCTGCCCGGTTGACCCCGTCGGCCGTGACACGTAAGGCCCGTCGAAACGCGCCGACGTTGTCGGCCTGTAGGGCGTAGTCCACCGACGTGGACACGCCGCCCAGCAGGTTGTTGAAGTGATGGGCCACCCCGCCGGCCAGCTTGCCGAGCGACGCCATCTTCTCGGACGCCTGCAATCGCTTCTCCAGATCGACGCGGCGGGTGATGTCCCGGATGCAGGCCGACGCGCCGATGCACCGACCGTCGCCCGCAAGGATGGGCGAGACCGTGATGCCCAAATGGATAGGCGAGGGCTGCCGGTAGGTATGAACGATCTCGAACTCGCTGACCATTTGGTCCTGCAGGGCGCGGTTGAACATCTGCTCGGCCAGGTCGCGTCGATTGGCCGGCATGACACTCACGAGCGGCTGGCCGATCATCTGTTCGGCGGATGCGCCGAACATCTCGACGGCCGCCTCGTTCCACACGCGGACGTTCATCGCCTCGTCGGTGGCAACGATGGCGATCCCCGCGCTCTGGCAGAGCCGTTCGTAGAACTCGCCCCCGACCGGCGTTCCCTGCTGCCCTTCGTCCGACACCCCGTCACTCCCGAGACGCCCCCAGGCCGGGTTCCCGCTTCTGTCCCGTTCAGCTCCTGGCTCAAAAAGGGGACAGGCACCTCGCCGTCATGTGGTTCTTCCTCTAATGAACTGCGCGTACCTGGCTCGGAGCCAGTCCCCTTTTTGAACCAGGCTCGTCTTCCAACCCGCCCCGGACAACCCGCGGCGTCAGGAAGTAGATGGATTCGTATCGTTTGCCCTCGACCTGGCGGGTCAGCAGGGCCCGTCCGATGATGGGGCCAGCCTCAATCTCGTGTCCAGGCCCGATCACCAGGAAACGCCCCGACGGCACGGCCACCTGCACCGCCAACTCGTCAAACGTCCGCCCATGATAGACCGGCACGCGAACGACCCGCCCTTCCTTCTGGGTCCAGGCCATCTTGCGCGGGTCCTGGCGGATCTCGGGCACGACCCTCAGGATCAGCTCGCTGGGGTCCTCCTCGTTGAAGACGGCCCTGATCTGGAAGAGGTTGTGACTGCCCAGAAAGGAGTATCCGGCCATCTCGCCGTTTTGCCGGAAGAGGAAGACGGTCTGGTCGTCCGGCCCGGTGCTGATTTCCAACGAGAGCGCGCCCGCCTTGAAGGCCATCGCGTCGCGGTAGATCAGGCGATCGGGGATGCCGTCGAGGATGGCCTTGATCGGCGCCCACGCCTCCTCTCGCCCAACCGCCACCCGCAGGCCGTTCTGCTTGAGGGCCACGAGCCGCCTGGCACCGATGGCCTGCTCATCCAGATGGCTCCAGACCTTGTAGGACTCGCTGACGGCCCCCACCGGCACGTCTGCCCTGACGACGCGTAGAAAAGCCGCCAACCGCATGGGGCGGGCGTCGCGGGCCTTCACCGACTCAGGGGATGTATCGAGGAGATTGGCAGCTTCGTCCGAGGGGCGGCTCGTGCTGGCAAGGCGCCCGCCGTGCTGCAGAGGAGACTTGCTGGGGCCGGCTGGATCGGGCTCGGAAGCACGGCGCCGGTGGCCATCCCAGTCGCCGAAGTAGCGGTCGCCGCCGCAACCCGCCAGGACGCACAACATCATCGGCATCAAGAGTTGGCTGAAAGACCCGACCTGTCGTCTGCGCCGACGGGCCTTCGCGGACCGGGCCAATCGTCCCCTTCTCCCGCTCAGCGTCCTCATTCCATGCAGGCTATTGCTATCGATCCTGCATGTCAACACACCGAACAAACCGCGCGCGGTTATGAAACGCAACTGCCCCGACCCACGCTTGGCGGGTCGGGGCGAGTTGCAGCCAGGGATCAGCATTTCTTGCGAGGCGGCTGCGCCGAGGCCCTGGGCCCCCGTGTCCTGCGCCGAACCGCAGCCACGACAGGGCGCTGCGCCCCGGCTACGTCCACGCCTCGAGCGGACGCCCTTGCTTGTCCTTGAAGCTGCCCACGATGATCATGATCAGATCGATCAGCGGCCAGAGGCCAAACCCACCGCCCAACGTGAGGATCGTCAGGATACCCGTGCCGATCTTGCCCACGTAGAACCGGTGGATTCCGATGGGCCCCAGGAACAGGACAAGCAGCAATGCAGGCAGCCGCTTCTTGTCTGATACACCAACCGGTACCTCAGTCATTGAGACCTCCTTTCATCGACGGTTACCCATCCTCCCAAGCGTGCTATCTAGAGACCCACCGCGCAGCGCTCCCACCGGGAGGGCATCCCGAGCGCTGTGACCAGGCAGACGACGGATTCGACAGCGTCTGGGGCCAACGCCCCGCGGCCGGTCCTATCGGCCCAAGAACTTACATTGGAATAAGTTAGCACTACAGCGCAAAGTAGGCTCAAGAAATTGGGCGGTCAAGTTCGATAACTCCTGTCAGGGGGATGGATTGGGTTTCTTGACAGGAGCGAGACATGGATGTCGCGACGATTCGGCGAG